>Ga0187833_10005595_pt1 | contig 11808 bp, 6 predicted proteins | sample ETNtaG_37_FD_167968 | JGI IMG/M metagenome (GOLD analysis project Ga0187833, IMG submission 167968) | Marine microbial and viral communities from oxygen minimum zone, Eastern Pacific Ocean - ETNP2014_SV_400_PacBio MetaG (Illumina Assembly) | ecosystem: Environmental > Aquatic > Marine > Hypoxic... | reverse complement strand
AGGAACACGTAGCGTGTCCCTGTTTAGTGAAACATCTGGCGAAATGAATTGATGTCCGATCTTCCTTTAGTCGCTGGAGGATTTGTTAAGTACCTCGGAAAATTTTCTCGATACGCGATTGATAGTATCTCGGACATCAAACAGAGCATCATATGCTTGGTAAAGTTCACCTTCTTGCTCGACTCTGTCGAACGGAATGGCCAGAGAGTATTCTACCGCGGCTACTTCGTATGATATTTCCCTAAATTGTCTCGTATCAGTGTTCATTCCACTTGACCTATATGCCCCATCTATCTGCGGATGGTCAAGGTTTATTACTATAGTTCGAGTATCGGTCTCGTACCGAGAGCGATACTGATCACCAGATTCATTTCGATAAGCGATGGAAAACAAGCCTTTCCTTCTCCCGCGCGTGCGATTAGCCCCCGATTTTCGAGAACCGAGTTCGGATCCAGGTATCAAATCTGGACCCTCAGAGCGAGGAGTATCGCCTGGACCAACCAGACCGCCACTACTTTGCCCGTCACCATGCGGGTTTCCCGACGGCTGCCACTCTGTAATCTCTGATCCTTCTCCCGGTAACGGCTCTAAATTGGGGTCGCTTGCACCGCTCAAATCTACATTCCCCCTGCGGCCAGATATTCTGCGAGCTAACTCAAGTTCTTTCCGAAGCTCATCAAAATCTTTGTTGAGTATATCCGCAATCCGAGACGCCTCTTCCTCAAGGTGTTGAGCTTCCTGCGATCGGCGCCGGTTACGCTCCTCCTCGACCAAAGTTTTTCGCACCTTTTCCAGCTCTTGTGCCATCCAAGCCAATAGGACAACAACATACGGATTTGCCTTGTTCAATGTATTGTTTCGTGTATTGTCAAAAGCTGGAATCTTGGCTTCGTTATCCTCCAAAGCCGGAACGTCTACCTCTCCGAACAAAAACTGTGACATGTCCTTGTCCTCGAGTCCCGCTAAGGTGGTCTCATGCCAAATACCATGCGAGAGAATATCAATACCAATATTTTCAGTTTCGAGTGGAACTGGAGAAACTTTAATGAGCAGCTCTACATCTGCCCCAATGGTCTGCGCTACCTCTGGAGGAGTTTTGCATCTAATTGTCTCTTTGGCTTGTCGGTCCTGATGAACGCATTGAAGGCCATTGATAAGAACTCTAGCAGTATGGCGATAACGCTTGAGATGGCGGGCGACGTATGTAATTGACCCTTCAACATCTAGGCGCGGGATATTCAACTCGGTTATTGACACAATCGTGCCATTTGTTTGGTCAGTCTTCTCGTTTGCCCTCACATCCTGGACGGGGAACGCCTCGCCACTATCCGCCGCCGTAATGTCCTCACGGTGTAATGCCACTACGTTTCTCTTCCCTCCCTTGGTGGTGTCAATCTCAAGCTTATTGGCAACTCCAAAGGCAGCACATTTCCCAGTCCCAAAGCGACCCCGAACGCGCTTACCGCGTTTCCGTTGAACATTCACGCCGTGCATCTTAAAGAAATTATTTAGCTCAGTCCGCGACATTCCTGTAGCGTCATCAGAAATTGTGACATCACCTCCATAAAGATCCACTGCCACGTTGACGGTCTGCCCTCTCGCTGCATTGTCGAGGGAATTAGACACATACTCCCACACCACTTTTGGTAGAGTGTTAAAGAACGCAGCGTTTTGCAGGAAATCGCGCGCCACATGACTTGTAACTGTGATTGGTTTTGCTTGTGTCATATCACTCAAATTCGTCCCTAAATTGATCTTTTAGCAGCAGCCATACCACCCGTAACTCCTCCACCCCTTCCACCGCATTCTCGATCACGCTAAAGCGTTCACGGCGGACCTGCGGAGGGAAATACTCGTTCACTCTCGCGAATCGCTCAAAATCCGTCTTGGTGATTTCTGCTTGACTGCCAGCGTGGTACTTTGTGGCAGCACTGCTACGAAGCATCCGGCGCTGTTCAGACTCCAGCGCACCACGCACCGAGCCTGTTCTCGCATGATCTTCTGCGCTCCATGCTTGGCCCAAGCGCAACACCAATTTCATCCCACCAGGGGCCATCATCCATCCTTCTGTCCGCCCGTTATTTACAAGCCAATGCTCCTTTCTCGCATCACTGAGCGCTGACTTGACCACGCCCAGATCAATTCGCTCTGGATGTTTCCGCCATCCAAACCGAATCACCGCCGCCATCGCACCTCTCTTCAAATCCAAATACGACTGGGACACCATCACCGAGAGGTGCTACAGCGCGCTTTGTGAAATTGAATTCGAGCGGCGCTTGATGGCCCCGAGAGATTGACTGCTCCCGCCCGGCAGTGCTACCATTCCGCCCGACATGCTCGCCGAAAAATACTCACGCCCCGATGCCAGCGTGCGCCACATTTTCCTGAAGACCGCCCTCGGCGCTCCGATGCGCCCTGTGGGACAGGCCACCGCCATCAGCGCCGAGGGTCTGCAGGATGACGCCAGCCGCGGCCGGCGCAAAAGGCAGGTGCTGCTAATAGAATTGGGTACGCTGCGTGATTTCGGGTTGAACCCCGGCGATGTGCGCGAGAACATCGTCGTGACCGGGCTTCCGCTAGCCGCAAACGCGCCGGGCACGCGCCTGCGCGCGGGCGCGTGCGAGCTGGAAGTGACCACCGATTGCGCGCCGTGTGATTACATTGACAGCCTGCAGCCGGGCCTGCAAGAGCGAATAATAGGTTGCCGCGGTACGCTCTGTCGCACCATCAGCGGTGGGGAAATCAGCGTAGGAGATGCGGTCGCGCTGATTGCGCGACCATCTCGCTAGCGGGGCGGTGCCGTCTGGCTCAGCAGCCAAAGCCAGGTTTTCTTGACAACCTGGCTTTGGCTGCTATAATGTTGCCCGTCAGCGAAAACTACATCAAATACATCCAAAACTGGCGTTCCAGAAACATGGGGAACGTCTGTTTCATGTTTGCTGCCAATTTGGAAGGTGCAAATCAGTCCTCAGGGGGTATACTTCCCCACAAGTCAATTTTGCGAATGCCGGAAGCACCCCGCTGACGCAGCCGGCTGGCCGCACTTCAGGAGGCTCATTTGGAAGCCAAAGGTCTCAAATCACTGCGCGTACACCTCGCCTCGCCCGACCACATTCGTTCTTGGTCATTTGGAGAGGTCACTAAACCGGAGACGATAAACTACCGCCGTCTGCGCCCCGAAAAGGATGGCCTTTTTTGCGAGGCCATATTCGGGCCCACCAAAGACTGGCAATGCTACTGTGGCAAATACAAGAATATCCGCTACCGCGGAATCGTCTGCGACAAATGCGGAGTGGAAGTCACGCGCTCCTCGGTGCGCCGGGAGCGCATGGGACACATTTCGCTGGCAGCGCCGGTGGCCCACGTCTGGTACACCCGCCGGGTTCCGTCCTACATGGGCTTGCTTCTCGATGTCTCGCGCAACGACATCAACCGTGTGCTCTATTTCGCGCAATATATCGTCACTTACCTGGATGAAGATGCCCGCGAGAAAGCGCTGCAACGTCTGGACGAGGAAGTGGAAGGCGAAGAAAGGCATCAACTCGAAGAGGTAAACGCCAAAATCGCCGCCGCGAAGGATTACCGCAACAAGCGTGTGCAGAAACTCGAGCAACGTGAAAAACTCGTGCGCGAAAAGTATGAAACCGATATCGGAAAAAAACTGGAACCGCTCATCCGCGAAGGCCAGCAACTAACACAAACCCTGGAAGATGAGCGCGGCAGCGCGGCCGGCGGCGCAATCCGCATCCACACCGCCAGCACCACCGTGGTGAAAAAGGGCGAGACGATAAAATCAAGCCACCTGACCGTGCTGAACAAAGCCGTGGAGGCCCGCCTGGGCGAAATCGAAGCGAGCATGGCAGAGAAGCGCGACCAGAAACTCAGCGCCCTGCAGATGGAAATCGAGACCTGCCGGGCGGAAGCGGAGGACGAAATCGTGCGGCAGCAAAGCACGCTGGAAGAACTGCTCGAGCAACAGCAAAAGCGTATCGCCGAAGACCGCGACAAATTGCTGAACCTGCAAATCATGATGTTCTTGGAGGAACAACAGTATCGTGAATACAAGCAGAAATGGGGTCAGGTGTTCCGCGCCGGCATGGGCGCCGAAGCGCTCTACGAGATTCTCTGCGACCTTAATCTGGACAAATTGCTGCAGGAACTTTGGACGGAAATCCGCACCACTAAGAGCAAACAGCGCAAGAAAAAGGCCATAAAACGCCTGAAAGTGGTCGACTCACTGCGCAGCTCCGACAACCGCCCGGAATGGATGGTACTGACCGAGATTCCGGTGATCCCGCCCGACCTGCGCCCGATGGTGCAGCTGGACGGCGGCCGTTTCGCCACCTCCGACTTGAATGATCTTTACCGCCGCGTGATAAACCGCAACAACCGCCTGAGACGGCTGCTGGATTTGGGCGCGCCGGATGTGATAATCCGCAACGAAAAACGCATGCTGCAAGAGTCGGTCGACTCGCTTATTGACAACGCCCAACGCGGCAAGGCGCTCAGCCGCCGCGGTCGGCGCGAACTGAAATCGCTGAGCGACATGCTCAAAGGCAAAAAGGGTCGTTTCCGGCGCAATCTGCTCGGCAAGCGCGTGGATTATTCTGGCCGCTCGGTGATTGTGGTCGGGCCAAAACTAAAGCTGCACCAAGCCGGGCTGCCGAAGGTGATGGCGCTAGAGCTATATAAGCCCTTCGTGATGGCGAAGCTGGTGGAATACCAGCACGCCAGCAATGTGAAAAGCGCCAAGCGCATCATCGAACAGGAACGGCCGGAGGTATGGGAGGTGTTGGAGGAAGTGATCCAGCAGAGACCGATATTGCTCAACCGCGCGCCCACGCTGCACCGGCTTGGCATTCAGGCTTTTGAGCCGGTGCTGGTTGAAGGCAAGGCGCTTCAGATTCATCCGCTCGTTTGCTCAGCGTTCAACGCCGATTTCGACGGCGACCAAATGGCCGTGCACGTGCCGCTATCACCGAAAGCAGTCGACGAAGCGCGCGAGTTGATGCTGGCCACAAAAAACCTGCTCAAGCCGGCGGACGGGGAGCCAATCGTTGGTCCGTCCAAAGACATGGTGCTGGGTGTGTATTACCTGACTATGGAAAAGGACGGTAGACCGGGCGAGGGGCGCGCCTTTGGCGATCTCAACGAGGTTGAGCTGGCGCATTCCCTCGGCCAGATCGATTTGCACACGAAGATCAGACTGTCCATTGAAACCAACTTCGACGAGCACGATGAGCGCTATGCTGACGGCAAACGCCGGCTGCGGATAATTGAGACAACGACCGGGCGCGCGCTTTTCAACCGCATCCTTCCGGAAGACATGCGCTATATCAACCTGCTGCTCGACAAAACCGCGTTGCAGACACTGGTGGGCCGCTGCTACGCTCGCCTCGGTCCAGATGAAACCACTGAAATCGTGGACGGGATTAAGACACTAGGTTTCCACTACGCCACAAAGTCGGGCGTCTCCATCGCCGTGGGTGACATTACCGTTCCCAAAGTGAAGGCCGAGATTGTCAGCCGCACCGAGGAAGAAGTGGCCGAGTTGGGCAAACAATATCAGCGTGGGCTGCTCACCGAGCAGGAGCAGAACGATCGCACCATCGACCTATGGCAGGCGGCACGCAAAGAGTTGGAGCAAGAGGTCAAGGACGGCCTCGACCCGGACGGCAACCTGCGCGTGATGGCGCTCTCGGGCGCGACCAAGGGCGGGTTCACGCCCATTTCACAGTTGGCTGGCATGCGCGGCCTAATGGCCGACCCGGCCGGGCGCATCATCCCGCTGCCCATTCGCTCCAACTTCCGCGAGGGATTGCGCGCGCTAGAATATTTCATCTCCACCCACGGCGCTCGCAAAGGCCTGGCTGACACCGCGTTGCGCACCGCCGACGCTGGCTACCTGACGCGCCGCTTGTGTGACGTGGCGCAGGACACAGTTGTCAACGGGCACGACTGCGAGACAGAAGACGGGCTGTGGGTGCGCCGCAAAGATGACGTCGCCGGGCAGCACTTTTCCGAGCGCATTAGAGGACGCTGGGCGGCCGCCAATATCGCTGACCCGAAAACCGGCGAGGTGCTGGTGGCTCGAAACGAGGAGATCAATGACGAAATCGCGCAGATCATCGAGAATGTCGACATAGATGATGTTTTTGTCCGCTCTCCGCTGGTCTGTCGGCTTCCGATGGGGATATGCGCACATTGCTACGGCCGCGACCTCGGACGCGGGTATCTGGTGGAGATTGGCACCGCGGTGGGCATCATCGCAGCCCAGTCCATTGGTGAGCCGGGCACACAACTCACGTTGCGCACCTTCCACACCGGCGGCGTGGCCCACGGCGGCGATATCACCAGCGGCCTTCCGCGCGTGGAAGAAATTTTCGAGGCGCGCAAAAAGCCAAAGGGCGAGGCCGTCATCACGGAAATAGACGGGAAGGCAGAAGTCATCCGTACCGAGGACGGCAAAATCTCGGTGCGCGTCGCCAATAGCCAGATGCTGATGGATGAATATGAAGTGCCCGGAAACTGGTCCATCAAGGTCAGCGATGGCGACGAGATAAACGCTGGCACGCTGATTGCCATCCGCGGCGACAGCAAGGTGAAAGCTGAGAACCAGGGCAAAGTGCACGTGGCGGAACGCAAGATACTGGTATCGCGCGAGCACAATGAAGAAGTGGAATACGACATACCCGCGAACGCCCGCCTGCTGGTGGTTGAAGGCCAGAAGGTGCGCGCTGGCGACAGCCTCACGGAGGGGTCGCAAAACCCGCACCGCATTCTACGCATACTGGGGCGCGAGGCGTGCGAGCTCTACCTGCTCACCGAGGTGCAAAAGGTTTACCGCTCGCAGGGGCAGAATATTCACGACAAGCATTTTGAAGTCATCATCCGCAAGATGCTGCTCAAAACGCAGGTTGTCCGCGCCGGTGACAGCGAGCTGCTGCCGGGCGAATTCGTGGACCGCTACATATTGCAGGAAATCAACGAAGATCTTGTGGCCGAAGAGAAGGCGCTGGCTGCAGGCGTGCCGATGCTGCTTGGCATTACCAAAGCCTCCTTGGCGACCGACTCCTTTCTCTCCGCCTCTTCCTTCCAGCACACGATTCGGGTGCTCGCCGGCGCGGCAATCGAAGGAAAGCTGGATCCGCTCACCGGGCTGAAGGAGAACGTGATAATCGGCAAGTTGATTCCCGCCGGCACCGGCTACCGCTCCCATCAGGAGATTCCGGAGGCCATAGAGGACGCAGCTATACTCGACGAAAACCTCGAAGACCTTCTAGAACAGGCCACCGCCCAGGCAGGCGTGGATAGCGCCGACCCGGCGCAGCCCGTAGCCGCCTGAAGCCCAAATCCGTCTGGAAAGAAAACATCCTGGCTTGAGACCAGGGTGTTTTCTTTTTCAGCAAGCGCACGGCCATTCTCAGGTATAATCCCCGCGGAGTTCGGTCTTGTCTTTCAGCGAATTAGGCCTACACCCAACCCTGTTGGTTCGTCTTGGGAAGCTCGGATACGCCCGAGCGGCACCGGCGCACGCCCAGCTGCTTCCGCCCATTCTAGAGGGCGCGGACGTGCTTGTCAGCTTTGCGCCCGGAGCGGGATGCTTCGAGGTGGCCCTGTTCATGCTGCTGCACCGTTGCCTGCATTCGCCCGAGACTGACGCGGCCTACGTCATCCTTACCTGCAGTGAAAGCCACGCCGAACGCACCGCGCAGCGCATGAAAGCGCTGACGGGGGACGAACTACCCATCAGCATCATCTCAGAAAGCGCCGCGACGACCCGGCCCGAAAAAGCGGTCCCGTTCATCGCCGTCAACACCACCGAGCAATTCCTGGCGCATCTGCGCGAAAGCGAGACATCGGCAATAGCTCCAACCGCATTGCTGTTCACCGATACGGACGAGATGATTTCGCGCGGAAAAAGAACGGCGTTGCTGGAAATTGGTGAATTGCTGACCACGAAGCCGCAGGTACTCATCTACACCGGCCGCGAGACTCGCTCTGTCGCGCGCGTGAGCCAAGCTCTACAGTGCAAACCGATCCGACACACCATTGAACCGGATGGCAGAAATCCTGCAAGCATCCCGCAGCAGGCGTGGCCGGTTCCAGGTCACCTGAAAACCAGTTTGCTCTTGAAGCTGCAGCGCCTCTACCACCCGGCCATTATGCTGGTAATCACCACCGAGGACCACACGGCAGCCCGCGTCGCGCGGCGGATGCGTGCCGGTAAGATCAGTGCGGCGGCATTGCTCAACTCAGATTCTCAGAAGCAGCAGAACTCGCTGCGGGCTCGTTTCGAAGCCGCCGAAATCAAGTTGCTGCTGCTGTCCGGGGGCATCCCCACCAACCTGGCCGTGGCAGAAGTTACCCACGTGGTCAATTACAATATGCCTTCTGAAAGCAAAGATTATTTCAAGACGCTGCGGCGCGTCCCTCATGCCGTGCACCTAAATCTGGTGACCCCCCGAGAGGAAGAGCGCGTGCTGGAGATTGAGGACGGTCTTGGTCGTCCATTGTTACGAGACGCGCTGCCCGATTTCGATTACAGCCAGCCGGACGGGAAACGCGAGACCGCGCCCCTCTCAGAAAAAAAAGCGCGGCGTTCCGCCGCGAGAGCAAAACCGCGCGCCATGAAAACCGAATGGGACCCTGATGTTCCGCGCAGTTGGGGCGACCGCAACGCGCCCCGCAAAGACCCAAAGAAAATCCCGCTTGCAGAATGGTCACCGGAACCGCTGCCGGCCATCTGGTCTGAGCAGAAAACCAGTTCCAGCCCCACCGCGCCGAAACCGTTCGGGCGCGGGCGTCCACGTCGGCGCCAGCGCGGACGCAGAGGCTCGCGCAACAAGAAAAGATAAACTGAAAGCCGGGGGGCGTCTGCAGGCACTGCGGAGCGACGGCGATTTCGGCTGCCAGCCACGTGCACGAGGAGTGTTGTACTATGGAAAACGACCAGACACAACGAGTTGACATCAACGCGGAAATGCAGGCTGCGTATCTATCTTACGCCATGAGCGTGATTGTGGCGCGCGCGCTGCCGGATGCACGCGATGGCCTGAAACCGGTGCATCGCCGCATTCTCTATGCCATGCACGACATGGGTATCGGCCCGGGCACGGCCCACAAAAAATCCGCGCGTATCGTCGGCGAGGTGCTGGGTAAGTATCACCCACATGGTGATCAGGCCGTGTACGACGCGATGGCGCGCATGGCCCAGGGTTTCTCCATGCGCTCCAAACTGGTCGATGGGCAGGGGAACTTCGGCTCGGTGGATGGAGACGCACCAGCGGCCATGCGTTACACCGAAGCGCGCTTGCATTCAATTTCTACACAGTTGCTCGCCGACATCCAAAAAAACACGGTTGATTTCGCGCCCAATTTCGACGACACACTGCAAGAACCCACCGTGCTTCCGGCCGCATTCCCCAACCTGCTGGTTAACGGTGGCACCGGCATCGCCGTAGGAATGTCCACCTCCATCCCGCCCCACAATTTGGGTGAAATTTGCGCGGCGCTCGAACTCATGCTGCAACGCTGGAATGATCTGGATGACGTGCAGGTTGATGATTTGATGCGTTTCGTAAAAGGCCCGGATTTCCCCACCGGCGGGCTGATTATCTCGCCTGAGGACGAAGACCCGTTGGCAGCGGCGTACGGCTCCGGGCGCGGGAAAATTAAAGTGCGCGCCCGCATTCACGTGGAAGAACTGACCCGCGGCCGCAGCCGCATCATCGTAACTGAACTGCCCTACCAGACCAATAAGGCCACTCTCATTAGCCGCATTGCCACGCTGGCGCGAGCGAACCGCATCACCGGGCTCAGCGACCTGCGCGACGAATCCGATCGTCAGGGCATGCGCATCGTCATCGATCTGACCAAATCGGCCCAGCCGGCCGAAGTGGTCTGCAGCCTGTTTCGACTGACTCCGCTGCAGAGTACTTTCAGCATCATCTTGCTGGCGCTGGTGAACGGAGAGCCGCGCATGCTGACGCTCAAACAGGCGTTGCGCGTGTTCTTGCATCACCGCTTGGACGTGGTGCGCAGGCGTTCGCAATTCGACCTTTCGCAGGCAAAAGAGCGGGCGCACATCCTTGAGGGGTTGCTGACTGCGTTGGCGGAACTCGACGCGGTGATTGACGTCATCCGCAAATCCGCCGACACGCCCACAGCGCGCAGCGCACTGATGAAATGCTTCAAACTGAGTGAAAAACAGGCCAATGCCATCCTTGAAATGCCGTTACGCAGGCTGGCGCGCCTGGAACAGCAGAAACTGAAGGACGAGTACAAAGCACTGCAGAATACTATCAAGAACCTGCAAGCGCTGCTGCGCTCGCCACAGAAGATGCGCGCGGCGGTAGCCGTTGAACTGCAGGCGGTCCGTGACAAGTACGCTGACCCTCGCCGCACACACATAATGCGGGTCGGCGAGGGGCCCACCGAAACGAGCGCCGGCGTGCTAGCGCCTGACCAGGATTGCTGGCTGGTGCTGACAGATTCCGGCAAGCTGGCGCGCATCGATTCTACGCGCCGACCGGGCCTTTCCGCCTACACCCCGCTGGCACTACTGCGGGCAAACACGCGCGATGTGCTTTTCTTGCTGACGAGCGAAGGTACAGGCGCAGCTCTCCCCGTGCACGCCATTCCGATTGCCGCCAACCCGCTCGCGGGGGCACCGCTCCCCTCGGTGAGCGCGCTCACTGAAAGGGACGAAGTGGTTGCAGCCGTAGCGTTGCCCCACTCCGTTGACTCCGAATCTGCAGATGCGCCTTGCCTATTTCTGACCACTCGGAATGGAGTAGTAAAACGGTTGCGTGCTGAGCACCTGCCCGGACCCTCCGCGCGCACTTGCCGAGTGATGAAGGTGGAGGCCGCTGACCGCGTGATTTCATCCTGCTGGATCTCTGCCAACGAGGACGCCATGTTGTTCACAGCCGAGGGTCAGGGCATCCGCTTCCACAGCAGCGCAGTGCGCACAACTGGGCTGGCAGCCGGCGGAGTACAGGGCATCCAGTTGGGGAGCGGGGATGACTCCGTGATCGGTTGCTCCGCTGCACGGCCCGGTTCCGACGTCTGGATCATCGCGCGGAGCGGCGAGGTCAAGCGTACCGCCCTCACCCGGTACCCGCTGCAAGGCCGCAACGGCAAGGGAGTGCAGGCGTGGAAACTGAGCGGTGCGCAACGGCTGGCGGCGGCACTCGTGGCTCACCCTGATGACGACCTTGCCGTGGTCACCTCCACCGGAAAAGCGCGCGCACTCAAGGCAGGAGCGGCCCCGCGCAGAGGCCGTCCCTCCGGCGGCGCTCAGGCCGCAGAACTCGAAGCGGGTGAGAGCGTTGAGAGCGTGGTCGCCTTCCAGCCGCGCCTGACCGAGCGTCCGGAGGCACCTGAAGAGCATCCGAAACCGCTCCGCACCGAACCCACGGCAAGCGTGAAACCGAAGCCAAAGCGAAAATTAAAACCGAAAGGCGGCGGGACAGCAAAAAAGAGGGCCGGCTCAAAAACATCAAAGAGAAATAACGAGCCAATATTGACCGGAAAGCAGCCGCCGAAAAAGGCCGCATCGAAAACGGATATGGAGGTTTCCGCTGCGGAGCAACTTCCGATGTTCAAGGCGCCGACCAAAAAGAGGACCGGGAAGAAGAAGTAGTCTATAATCGCACCGGCATCGGCTGCCACTGCACTTCATCCCGACGCCGCGAGAAACGTGGGTCAATGACCTGAGAGATGAAAGAAAGCCCTGAGACCACGCTCGCCGCTCTGCGCACAGCCCTTGAAAGCGAGGATATCGACCGCGCACGCCAGCTGGTG
>Ga0187833_10005590_pt1 | contig 11814 bp, 9 predicted proteins | sample ETNtaG_37_FD_167968 | JGI IMG/M metagenome (GOLD analysis project Ga0187833, IMG submission 167968) | Marine microbial and viral communities from oxygen minimum zone, Eastern Pacific Ocean - ETNP2014_SV_400_PacBio MetaG (Illumina Assembly) | ecosystem: Environmental > Aquatic > Marine > Hypoxic... | reverse complement strand
TCCAAACTTGAGCCTTTCAGCAGGGAAAAAAAGAACATACAAATAATAATTTGTAAGCACTATTAACGCAGAAACAATAAAGTTCACTTTCCATTGCCTAAAAAGAAGCAAAATCAAATATGAGTGGGTTTATTTCTATATTTTCTAGACCCTGTGTTTTTTGAATAGCACTACACCCGCTTATATCCATATGCATTGTTTTAATACGGGAGCTTTTCAGAGCCCTGATATCCTGGAGAGAGGAGCAATTGGAAAAATCTTGATAGTCTCCAAAAACATGAGGGCCGGGAACCCCATCCAAGGTTGTTAAACTTTCGCAATCGTTCAAAGTAATGGACTTTAAATTTTTTAATTGATTCAGCCCACGAAATTTTCGGAGAGAGCTGCAATGACTTAAATCAAGATTCTTTAATTGGACTAAATGCTTTATCGGAGTGCTATCCTCAAGGGACCCAGCATGTAAAAATAATTCGGTAATGTTAGGAGCGCCCCAAATACCTTTTAAATCAATCATTTTTACACAATCATCTGGAATGGTAAGTTGCTTCAAGGCGGGCAGATCTTTGAGGCCTTCTAGAGTTTTGAGTTCTTTGCAGGAAAGACTCAGCTCCTTTAGTTCCGGAAGTGATTCAATGCCTTTAAGAGACTTCAGTTGTAAAGCATAAATATTAAGTATTTTAAGGGACTGCAGGCCTTTTAGTGAAGAAATGTCGGTCAAGCTGTCGGATGATATTTGGAGTTCGCTGAGTTTAGAAAATTTCTCGATCCCGTTAAGGCTTTTGAGCTTATCACAGCTCAAATTGAGTTCAGTCTGTCTGGAGGCAAAGGGCTTTATGTTTCCGAGGGACTCCGGGCTAGTTATATTTTGATAGTATCCTTCGTAGTTGTAACCAAAATCAATATCTTTCAAATTAGTCAGACCTTGAAGCGCATCAATATTCTTTAATTCACCACAACCGCCAAGATTGATTTCCTTGATTTTTGGCATGCTTTGCAGACCCTCGAGGCTTTCCAGTTGACTAAATCCGGATAGATCCAGAACTTTTGTATCCAGGGTCTTATTTAACAGCCCTTTCAGATTTTTGAGAGCAGTGCATCCCTTGATGTCTATATGTTTCAGTTTTTTGAGAGAGGAAAGCCCATCTAGGTTTTCCAACTCCTCTGAACCACTTAAATCCAGGGATTTTAGGTTTTTGAACTCCGCCAACGGCTCCGTAAATAAAAGAACCATCTCTAATTGGGTGATGGCTTTCTTCAAGGCCAATGCGGCTTCACAATCTTCCGGTGCATAGGCAATCACGCCCAGCATCGCATAATTCAGAAAAGGCTGGGCGGGACCGGTTCCCGTAAACATGAGGCTCGGAATTAGGCTGCCTTCTCCTTGCGATGTATAGGACACTCCATCCAGAAAATATTCACTGGCCTCGGCGCTTCCTAATGAACGTAATAGTTCATGCCCTTGATCGATCAAGTTTTTATCACGGCTGCATAATAATTTTTTTAAATTGTTCAATACCTTCTTGTCGACTGTGAGAGAAATTTCCTTTTTGGGTTTGGCTTTTCGTTTTTTGGGTGCTTTTCTCTCCGCAGGCAGGATCGACACGAAACGTTTCTCATCCAGAATCAGGACTTGATCCAACTTCTCTGCGTTTTTCACTACCTTGGAGTCGGCTCCCTTTCCAGTGACTAGCAGGTTGACCGTATCATCTAGTTTCTCAACAATTACCCCCCCTAAACTTTCAACCAGTTGAACGATTTCTTCAACGTTATTATTTTTCATGGTTCCGCTAATCACCATTTTCACGTGGGCAAAGGTTTTTCCCCTTGACGGGTCTTTGTGAGGATATGTCAGTTGAAAGTAGTTAAATAGATTTTCTCCAATACCAACAGAACTTCCGTAACCACCCCAATTAATAGTTATGGATGTTTCCTCCAACTGAACACTCTCATCCAAGGCAAATAGGCTCCGATTATGATAAATTTCAATGTCATGCGATTCACAAAAATTGAATACACGGACTAAATCTTCAGAATTTCTCAATGCTTTAAATAAAATTTTCATGCAAGCTTCCCCCCGTTTTTCTTTGTTGCCTTCTTCTTGGCTACCGCCCTGCTTCACCGCTGCAAGCATAAACTCGCGGTCGGCTCTTACCCTTCTATTTGCCTCGTTACTGCATCGCTTCCTTGATGCGTTCCTGGTATGCAGCTACCTTTTTCCGTGTGGTCATTTCCCCCCGGGATGGTTTTGGTTTTACGCTCCTGCTCTCACTAAGGTCCAGGTTGTCTAGCTTGGTACAATTAGCTAGCCCATCTACGTTCTCGAGAGAGTGGCAGTAGTACAGATTCAACTTGGTGAGCTTGGTACAATTGGATAGGCCATCTACGTTCTCAAGAGAGCTGCACTGACTCAGGTTCAACTCGGTGAGCTTGGTACAATTGGTAAGCCCATTCAGATTCTGGAGAGAGTCGCGGCAACTCAGATCGAGGTGAGTCAAACCCAAAATCTTGTCCAGACCACTAGGTAGGGATGCGGACTCTGAGTTGCTCAGATCCAGACTGGTGAGCTTGGTACAATTGGCCAGCCCATCTACATTCTGGAGAGAGTTGCTGCCCAGGCTCACTGAGTTGAGCTTGGTACAATTGGCTAGCCCATCGACGTTCTGGAGAGAGTCGCAGCGGTTCAGATCGAGGTGGGTCAAACCCAAAACCTTGTCCAGACCACCAGGTAGAGATGCGAACTCTGAGCCACTAAGGCTCAACTCGGTGAGTTTAGTACAGTTGGCCAGGCCATCGACGTTCTGGAGAGAGTTGCAGCAGCTCAGATCGAGGTGGGTTAAACCCAAAATCTTGTCCAGACCACCAGGTAGAGATGCGAACTCTGAGTTTCCCAGATACAGGGTGGTGAGCTTAGTACAATTGGCTAGCCCATCGACGTTCTGGAGAGAGTTGCAGCTGTCCAGACTCAACTCGGTGAGCTTCTTGCAATTGGCCAGACCATCGACGTTCTGGAGAGAGTGGCTACTCAGGCTCAACCCGGTGAGCTTGGTACAATTGGTAAGCCCATCCAGGTTCTGGAGAGAGTCGCAGCTGGACAGGTTCAACTCGGTGAGCTTGGTACAATTGGTAAGCCCATCCAGGTTCTGGAGAGAGTCGCAGCCGCTCAGGTCCAACTCGGTGAGCTTGGTACAATTGGTAAGCCCATCGACGTTCTGGAGAGATTCGCAGTAGCCCAGGTTCAACTCGGTGAGCTTGGTACAATTGGCCAGGCCATCGACGTTCTGGAGAGAGTCGCTGCACAGGCTCAACCCGGTGAGCTTGGTACAATTGGTAAGCCCATCGACGTTCTGGAGAGAGTTGCAGCTGGACAGGTCCAACTTGGTGAGCTTGGTCCATTTGGCCAAGAAATCCAGGTTTTGGAGAGAGTCGTAGCCGCTCAGATTCAAACTGGTGCAGTCTGTGATCAAATCGGCGCCCGCGTCCTTGAGCGCTATCTTCGGTGCGGCTTGAAGCAGTTTCAGGAAGCCAACGTCGAGATTTCTTTGTTGATCCTGTTTCTCATAACGCGAAGAGCTTTTGGGTGCGCGGAATAAGGGGCCGGCAACAAAGCATTCCGCTTCGTCGACTTCGTCTACCCGACTCCCCGCCAAAAGTTTTTCGAAGAGCACCGGTGAGTCGAGGCTTATCACCAGCTCCACAGCTTGGTTGATCAGGTCTGGTTTGTAAGAGCGGAGCAGTTTTTTCAGCTTCGTGAAATTTTCTTTGAGCAGTTTTTTCGAAGCGGGGTCAGTCGATTTGAGCCCGCGTGGTACCTTTTCCCCAAGCGAGGCAAAAAGCACCAACCGGTAGTCGTCTATATCTGACTGACCCCCCAGCCGTTTGGTTGCGGGCACGGGCCGGAGCTTCTTACAGCCATAGAAGTCTGCACCGGCCAGGTTGTTGAGCCCGCGTATGGCCGTGGGGTCGGTGAGCTCGCTGCAGCCTTTCGCAGTCAGCATACGTAGGGACTTAGCCCCCTCAAGGCCTTTCAGGTTTTTCAGGGAGGTGCAATTCGAAATATCGAGGTGTGTCAGTGCGGTCATGCCAGCAATCACTTTCAGGTCTTTCAGCCCGTCGCAGTTCTTCATGTCTATTTTTTCCACCGCCTTCAAACCACGCAACTTTTTGGTGCTGGTGAACGGGAGTCCGCTTAGCTGCAGGTAGCGTACCTTGGGCAAGTTTTCGAGCCTGAGGTCCCGGGTTTGATGCTCCTCATAGCTGAGGTAGAGTTCTTCTCTGTTCAGTGATTGCAGAGCGGGGCAATCACTGATGACCAGTTTGGTCAATGGATAGATCCATGAGATATCGACAGACTCCAGAGTCGCAAGCGAGTCAAGTTTCAGTTCTTCCAGCCCAATGAAAGTATAGGACATTCCCGCGTAGTGCACGCTGCGGGATTCACCCATAAGACTTAGCTCGCTCAGGGACGGCAGGCGGCTGAGTTCCAGCTTTCGAAGGTTCCAACAACGATCCAAATTCAGTACATTTAGTTTAGAAAGCCCCTTGAGATTAAGGCTTGTCAGTGCACTGCAACCCGCCAAACTAAGTGTCTCGAGTGCTGTACATTTCTGTAGCGCAACGACGGTCCGAAGGGCCGCGCAGTCACTAAGATCCAGACTGGCTAGCTTGGTTAAGTTGGCAAGCCCATCCAGATTCTGGAGAGAGTCGCAGCCGCTCAGGTCCAACTCGGTGAGTTTAGTACAGTTGGCCAGGCCATCGACGTTCTGGATAGAACCGCTGCCTCCCAAATCGAGCGATTTGAGGTTTTTGAACTCCGCCAATGGCTCCGCCGCAGAGGGCAGCACCATCGCTAGGCGGATGATGGACTGCCGCAGGGTCACTACAGCTGCACAGGCTTTGGGTGCATAGGCGGTCATGCCGAGCAGGGCATAGTTCAGGTAAGGCTGGGCGGGGCCGGTTCCAGTAAAGATCTTGTTGGTGACCAGCTTTCCTTCTTTGCCGATGGTGCAGTCTTTGAGTAACTCTTCAAATACTGCTGGGTTATCGAGGCTTCTGGCCAGTTCGATCCCGCTGTCAATAACCGTACAGTCCCGCTGTGTCAGGAGCTTCTTGATCTTGCTGACATGTTGTTTCAGTTCCGTACTGGTGTCCGTCTCTACAACTTTCGCTACTACTTTCTTCTTGGTAACTTTCTTAGTTGTCTTCTTCTTAATAGTCTTTTTCTTTGCAGCTTTCTTGGCAACCTTCTTCACAGCTTTCACTTTAGCTTCCTTGTACCCCTTCTTCACTTTCCCCGCTGCCTGCTTCTCTGCATGCGCTTTGGCCTCTGCTGGCGTACTTAGTTCTTTCAGCGAGGTCTGCCCATCCGTACCAAGCTTTCCATAGCGAATGGTAACCTTCTTAGCAGAAACAGAAACTTCCCAGAACTTTTTGGACTTGGCGTCCTTGTACTCAAAGTAGCGTTTGGCCATAACTCTCTCCTCCCTCGCTCCAATAAAAAAGGGACAACCGCAGTGGTTATCCCTGAACTTCCTTCATATTACATGTGCCCGAGTATCGTTCACAGCAGTATCTGGATTGGTTTGAATTACCCGGAATATATCACAGAACTGAGTATTAAAATTCCGGCCAAATTTGTTTTCCGTTTGAACGGTTGTTTATTGAAATGGAGATAGATTTACCTACAGTATCTAATGCACTGCCGTCTGTCTCAAGGTCCTCTCCGTCGCAATTAAAACCTGTCACGACGTTTATATCATGCTCGGCAATTTTATATGTTTTTCTATAATATTTTAGTTTTTTTACATCCGACTCAACCGTGATGGTACCCAGAGTACCTTTATATTCTTGGACTGTTACCATCATGTACCCTTTTCCCTTGATAGGAATTTTCTCCGTTCCAGCGTTAACCTCCTTTAACAGTATTTCATCCTCATCTCTAATGTAGGAAGGGGAAATTGGTGTAGTCCATACATGAACAATGCCGGTAAAATCCGTCCAATGCCCAACTATTTCTTCCACTTCATCCCAGCTGTCGCTCATTGATTCTCCTTTGTGCCTGTTACAAATACTCGCTAGAAGATATCTCAGGCATCATTTGATCATATCTCCCCAAGGGTTTGGGTCAGTTGGTCGATGACGATCTCTGTGATCATCTCCTGATTTTCGGTTCGAGATCCTCCGTCGAGAATCACTCTCTGGTTTTCCAACTCCATCCTGGTCGCATTGTTCCAGATGCAAAAAAAGGCAAAGGGTTGTTCGACCCCCATCTCTTCACTGGGTTCCGCATAGCCTGTCGTTGAAACACCGATCTGGGTATTGAACAACTCACACACCCCCCTCGCCATCTCTTTTGCCACTCTCCCGGAAACACAGTCGACTTTCAACACATGCGTTTTGTCTACTTTGAGTAAGTTGACTTTCTGTTCCAGGCTATAGACTGTAATACCTCCCTCAAAGAATTCGGTTGCACCGGGGACGCTGCCGAGGCTTGACTGGATGTTTCCCGAACTCAGGCTCTCAGCCACAGATATTCTGTATCCAAGATCGACAAGGTACGCCTTTATCATCGACTGCTTATTCATTAACTGGCCTGTTCTTATGCTTGATGGTCGAAATTAAGGAGATTTGCCCCATGTTGATCAATTATGCCTGCGATATTCGTATGGTTGTTATATCGATAGATTTTCACATTATTTCTCTGCTGCCCTATCTCCTGTAATACGTAAGGAAGATGACCCCTATCCCTGACAAATACCAAACAAGGTATGTCCAGAGCGATCGCATATCCGACTTCAACCAGACAGCTCGTCACCATTTTCTCTGGTAAAATCATCACAAAATTTGCGCTCATCTTCAATCGATCCAAGTCATCCGCGGCCTGCTCATCATCCATTTCTTCGAGATTAGCGTGATCCAGTATTGCGGAGTAACGTGTTGTTGCTTGTGTATTATTTTTAATTGCATTCCATGTGTGTTGAGCCAATATCTGGTTGTCATGATAGGCCTGATCTGCTCTTTGGTTGGCCTCTTCGCTATCCTTCTCAACCTCCGCTGGCAAAAGAGCGGACATAGGGATAGAGATAAACACATCGCGCATGGCCATGGCTTCCGCTTCGGCTTTATCGCTGGCTTTATTGATAGCATTGGATAATTTATGATATTGAGGATGGTTCTCACCAACGACAGCTTTCAGAGCTTCAAGTTCTTCCTGCAACGTTTCCTTTAGTTGTCTAACCTCCTCGACACTTTGCTTCCCATTTCCCAGTTGGGCGATATTCCCTTCAATAGTCTTTACATGTCTCACTTCCTCCAAAGAATCCACCTGTCGTGTGAGTTCCTTTATTTCTTTCTCTTTTTCGTCGGTATTTCCTTTATCATCAATATGAAGAAGCAATGGAAGAATCATGACTCCAAGCCCACCAACACTTGCAATCACCATACCCCAGGTATCCTGAGTCGGACCTGCAAAGTCATTCAATGCGAATGTAACTAACAACACAAGAATCGCACCGCCCGCGACTGTCAAGTATTGCGTGTTATCACTCGGTCTGAATTTTCTTTTCGGCTTTGGCTTTTCTTTCTTCATTTCTATCCCCTTGTCTTCTCAATTCGCCATTACTTCAAATTAAAAATTAGTCTTGCATCTATTGCAGCGGCTAACTGCTGACCAAGCGCTTGAAAGCCGCCTCCTTGATGATCTTTATGCCAAGTGCTTTTGCTTTTTCAGCCTTGGAGCCAGGGTCAACACCGATCACTACACAGTCTGTCTTGCCCGAGACACTTCCGGAGACCTTGCCCCCCAAGGCCTCTATGCTCGCCTTTGCCTCGGCACGGGAGAATGAGGAAAGAGTGCCAGTGACAACAAATGTCTGTCCTTCCAGTTTGGCTGATGAACTCGACTTCTTGACGGCCGCTTTTTTCTTGCTTGAAGGCTTCTTGGTTACTTTCTTGGCTACCTTCTTTGTCACTTTTATCTTGGTTTTGCTCTTCTTTGCTGCTTGGGCGGGTTTGTTCGTCCCCTTCTTCAGCAGCGCTATATAGTCATCTTCGCCGATCATCTCTACACCGAATTTTTTGGCCTTGCCCTTTTTCGATGCCCCTACGTTTTCACCGCAAACCAGAAGATCAGTCTTAGCCGACACAGAGCCTTGTACCTGTGCCCCCAGTTGTGTTGCCTCTTTTTGCATCTGGTCGCGTGACCCCTGGTTCATCTTTCCCGTAAAGACAATCTTCTTCCCCGCAATCGGGGATACGATATTTGCTGTTTCACTCATCATCGGTGTCTTCTCAAGGTTGAATCCCAATTCCAGCAGATGCTCAATTGTCGGCCATCTCTCTTTAAGCCCTGTCACAATGTCCGCAGCTGAACTCTCTGCAAAACCCTCTATTGACGCAATTTCCTCTTCAGCAACCTGCTCAAGATCACGCAATCGTAGGTGCTGGAGCAGGCTCCTGGCATTTCCCCCCCCAAGCCTGGCAATCCCAAAAGCAGCCAGAAAACGCCAGTCCTCTATGGGGACCTCTTGTGACCGATCAAGTTCTCGCCTGAGGTTCTTTGCCTGCCCCTTGCCAAATCCGGCTTTTTCAAAATCACTCTCTGTCGACCCATAGATCTTCTCAAGAGTGCCGATTCCTGCCCCCATCAGTTTTTCGATGCTCCTGGGACCAAAACCATCTACCTGGCCATGGGTCTTGAAAAAATATTCAAGGCGTCTCGCATTCTGTGCAGGACACGTCTCATGGTTGGTACACGTTATGAAGTCTGACTCCCACTTGAGGTCATGACCACAGGATGGGCACTTCCTGGGGATGGTTGTTTTTTTTGCCGGCTTGACCACACCCACTATTTTTGGAATCACCTCACCTGACCGTACAGCCTGAATAACCGCCCCCTTGCCGAGGCGATGTTCTTTTACCTGCATCGCATGATGGGCGGTGATGTTCGAAACGGTCGCACCTGAGAGTTCAATCGGTTCCACATTCAACACCGGTGTTAATCGGCCGGTCTTGCCCGTCTGCCAGGTGATCGAAACGACTGTCGCCTCTTCCGGCTCTGGTGGCTGCTTGATTGCAATCTGCCATCGATAGTGGTGCGATGTAGAGCCAAGGCTCTGCTTGAGTTTCTCGTGGGTTATTTCAGCGACAACACCATCAATCGGGTATGGCGTAGAGCTCCGAATCTCCTCCTGGATTTCGTCATGCCTCCCAAGGAGGCCATCGAATGATCCTTCCCAAGGCTCAAGTGTGGTGTAGGGAGTAAAGTGAACCGCTCCCGCATCCAGCATCGGTTTAAAATCGTCATTGAGGGTTTCCGCCTTAACCACTCCCACACAGACCCCCCTGGGATGGGAGTAGCTGTCAGTCAGATGGCCATCAAAATACTCCTGATCCATGACCACTTCGCCAACACCCGGTGTACCGTTGCCCTTGTCAATCACGCCTCTTTCAAATGCGATGGATATATCATACCCATAAGTACCATCACCACGAGTGACCAGCCTTCCATCCTCCCGCAGCATTGCGGCCAGACCATCGAGCTTTGCCGTTACCCGCACCTCTATCCCATCAGGGTCAATCCCCTCGCCCTCCGCCTTTTTCCTTATGCTGGCAACCCACAAACGGGTATCTTCAATTGACCAGGATTTGTCTGTACTCAGCATGGACTCTGGATGCCGAACCCTCTTTTTGCCATCCCATTTCTCTTTTCCAATCTTGTTGAGGAGGGGATGTTTAGGTGCCATCTTTTTCAACACCGACGTGGCAGTATCAAAGATGGTATCGCTGCACACAAGTGGCCTGCCATCCCGATAGGCTGCCTCCGCCCTTTCTACCAGGGCAACCAGTGTCTTTTTATCGAGCTTGCTGACCACTTCAGCCTGATGGTTTTCCATTAATGTTGGGAGGTGATCCACCAGATCTTCTATATCCCACCTTTGTTTTTCTTTTTTACCCATCTATTCCCTCACAATTTCTGATCAGCACTTGCCTGTTCACTCATAAATGGCCAGGTTATCCCTGAACTTCCTTCATATAATATGTGCTCGTTAACTCTCTAATTCCAATTTCTTCTATTTTATTGCTTTCAGAATCTGCCTCATTTTTATTTTTATTTTTTTCTTTTTCTTTGTTGCCATAACTCTCTCCTCTCTCGCTCCAATAAAAAAGGGACAACCGCAGTGGTTATCCCTTTGTGTCTACCTTATACATACATATGACCGAGTATCGTTCACAGCAATACCTGGAATGGTTTGAATTAACGAGAATATATCACAGAACTGAACTTAGTTGAAACAGGGGGTGGGTTAGGTAAGGATATTAGCTTTCTACTAATAGGGGTACTAATGTTTGAAAAGGCTTTGAGTTTATTTCTAATCTTTTAATCATTTCTGAACACCTAGTAGCATAAAACTGTGGCGGGTGACTACTTCCTAAAAACCATTTAACGAAACACCCAAACCCAAGAAAATCTGATTTTGTCGTAATATTATTATTATTTATATCTTCCGAATATCTATATGGTCTTGTAGACATCCATTGCTTAACTCGGTCCTTGACCTGGAGAAGTGAAGGTTCCAGGTCAATCAGGCATAATCGTCCACCCGAATAGATTATGTTTTTTCGATTGATGTCACCATGAATAAACCTGTCCTGACACAGTTTATCAAGCGACCGGGCAAACTGTTGAATCAGGGGTACCCTTTGAGAAGGATCTATTTGTTCAAACTCTTTATCCCTAATTAATAATTTCTGCTGCATGACCAAGAAATCACCCTCATAGCTGAAACTTGTTTTAGGCATGAATGCCATTGCTCTTGAAAGTTTGTGTATTTGTCTAATCCTATTTTTAATAGAACCAGATTCATCCAAGAGGTGGTCCTTTTTATAGACTTTATAAAAAAGATCCGAATTATTTTCTCGAAAATGAATACGCCCTTTCATTTTGAGTGTGCTCAGTCGTCTATTATTTAAATGCATACATTAAAATATTATGATTACTTCAATAACATCTCTTTAGCTTTATTATATTCTTTCATCTGGAAATGAGAATTTGAACCATTAGGTAACATTTCAACATATGAAGGACCTTTGTCATTTGAGAAATAGCCAGTATTATACTCACCCTCATCATATCCTTGAGTGATAAGTTTATTCTCTTCATCTGGAAAGCACGGAAATGTTGCCGAAAATCCGTATAAATCCATATCTAAAAACAACCCATCTAATTCTTCACTTGGTATCTTTTTTGTTAATACCACATAAAGAATACAGCACTCGTAATCAGCAATAGTTTTAAATTTTTTTACTCCTTCTTTTAATTCATAAATATTCTTTCCTTCTAAAGTCCTTATTAAAATTTTATCCTCTAAATGACCTCCCACTTGTTTTTTTAAGGCAAAGATAAATTTTTCGATTAAGTTTAACGATGAAACATGAAGGTCTTCGCCAGAAACTTCTTCATCCTCAAAAGTTCTAAATACAAAATCTATCATCAATTGAAGAACTGACCTGGTAGCATCATAATTTTCCATATTATTATCCTTTTCATTTGGTTAAATCGATGAATCTATTGGTCCCCAATATAAAACCGAATGCCCGAGTATTTAATCCTATCTTGTTCAGATCTAATTGTAATTTCCCCAAAATCAAGGAACCAAACACCTTCGCTTCCTTCATAAGATCCTTGAAAATTTTCACCACCACCAAAAATAAACCCCATCGGCCATGATTACCTGCTCGCCTTCAGCTGCAAGAGACGCTACTTCTGTCCGAGCTGCCATCAGAAGCGGATGTTGGCCTACGGTGATTGGGTAGAAG
>Ga0187833_10005585_pt1 | contig 11820 bp, 8 predicted proteins | sample ETNtaG_37_FD_167968 | JGI IMG/M metagenome (GOLD analysis project Ga0187833, IMG submission 167968) | Marine microbial and viral communities from oxygen minimum zone, Eastern Pacific Ocean - ETNP2014_SV_400_PacBio MetaG (Illumina Assembly) | ecosystem: Environmental > Aquatic > Marine > Hypoxic... | reverse complement strand
GAAAAAAGTACAAAGAAAAAAAAAATATTTTCCAAGTTATGTTTTAGTAAAAATGGAAATGAACAAAGAATATTATCATATGATAAATAATATTCAAAAGGTTACAGGTTTTTTGGGCACCAAAGGAAGCCCAATTTCGATTCCAGCAAAAGAAATTGACAATATCATGGGCCGCATGAAAGAAGGCACATTGGCACCAGAAACTCACATCACTTTTGATATTGGTGAGCAAGTGAGAGTTTGCGAAGGCCCTTTTGCTTCTTTTAGTGGTTTAGTAGAAGAAGTAGATGAAGAAAAATTAAGACTTAAAGTATCAGTCTCAATTTTTGGAAGACCTACCCCGATTGATCTAGAATATAAACAGGTCGAAAAATTTTAACTATGGCTAAAGAAATTCTTGGACATATTAAATTGCAAATTAAAGGAGGACAAGCAAATCCCGCTCCTCCCGTAGGTCCGGCCTTAGGCCAAAGAGGTATAAATATTATGGATTTTTGCAAGACTTTTAACGAAAAAACAAAATCATTGATAGGGAAGCCGGTTCCTGTTGTTGTAACAGTTTATAAAGACAAGAAGTTTGATATAGATATTAAATCACCTCCAGCTTCGCATTTTATAAAAGAAGCTGCAAAGTTGAAAAGTGGATCAAAGGAACCTGGAAGAGTTGTGGTTGGTTCAATTACAATAAAACAAGCAGAAAAAATAGCCCAAGAAAAAATGAAAGACCTAAACGCCTTTGATTTAAAAGAAGCAACAAAAATTATTTGTGGCTCCGCAAGGTCAATGGGCATAGAGGTAAAAGAATAATGAAAAGAAAAAGATCCAAAAGATTTAGCAAATTATTAGAAAGCTCAAAAGATAAGAAAATTGAAACAATAGAGGAAGCAATCAAAGAGGTTAAAAAAAACTGTACAGCAAAATTTGATGAATCTATAGACGTTGCTGTTAATTTAAACTTAAAACAAAAAAAAGAAGAAGTATCTTTAAGGACTTCGGTTGATTTACCTAACGGGAATGGTAAAAAAATTAAAATTGCGGTACTTTGTGAAGATAATAAAATTCAAGACGCCATAGAATCGGGCGCCGATTTAACTGGTACGGATAAGATAATTAGTGAAATTACTGCAGGAAAAATTAATTTTGATAAGCTTGTTTCAACACCAGTAATGATGTCTAAAATGGGAAAATTGGGTAAAATTTTGGGACCTAAAGGCTTAATGCCAAATCCAAAACTTGGAACGGTAACGAATAATATCAAATCTATTGTTAAATCAATAAAATCTGGACAAATAGAAATTAAAAATGATAAGGATGGAAATGTCGCTGCATCTATAGGTAAAAAAAGTTTTTCTGATATAAAAATTAAAGAAAATTATGATTCATTTTTAAAAACTATAATGAATGAAAAACCAAAAAGCATTAAAGGCAATTTTATTTTATCAGCTTTCTTGACTTCTTCTATGGGGATTTCTTATAAGTTAAAATTAGATAAGTAGCCATCATGATCAGCAAAGATAAAAAAAAAATTTATATAGAAGAAATGAAGAATTTCTTTAAAAACAACACTTCTGTTTTTGTAACACATTACCAAGGTCTCACTGTAAAACAAATTGACAAATTAAAAGCGGAAATGAGAAAGCATGGAATTCTCTTTAAAATCACGAAAAATAAGATTACAAAACTAGCTTTGGAAGGTAGCAAATTTAAGAAACTGGAGAATTTATTTTCTGGACCTACGGCGGTGGCACTTTCTCAAGATGCCATTACCTCTGCAAAAATACTGACTAGATTTGCAAAAAATAATTCAAATTTAAAAATTATTGGTGGAATCATGGAGAATGAGCCACTTTCAACTCAAGATGTGGAAAAAATAGCCACATTACCAACTTTAAATGAAGCAAGGGTTAAAATAGCTAATATTTTAGCTATACCAGCACAAAAAATAATAAGTATTTTACTTGTACCAGGCTCAAAAATTGCTATTTTGGCGCACGCAAAAAGTAAAAAAGTATAAGGTAATATTATCATGACAGATTTAAACAAAATTATAGACGATTTATCAAAACTAACCGTTGTTGAGGCAGCTGAACTTTCTAAACAATTAGAAGAAAAATGGGGAGTGTCAGCAGTTACAGCGGTTGCTGCAGCGCCTGCTACTGGTGAAGCAGCTATACAAGCTGAAGAAAAAAGTGAATTTACAGTATTTCTTACAGCTGCTGGAGACAAAAAAATTAATGTTATTAAAGAAGTTAGGGCATTTACAAATTTAGGTTTGAAGGAAGCTAAAGATTTAGTTGATGGCGCACCAAAGGAAATAAAAAAAGGAGTACCAAAAGAAGAAGCTGAAGAAGTTAAGAAAAAACTTGAGACAGCTGGTGCTAAAATCGAATTAAAATAATATTTAATTAATTTAATAATTTCAGTTTGCACCCTCGAGGTGTAAAATTTAATATGCAGTTATCTTTTACTGAGAAAAAAAACATCAGAAAAAGTTTTGGAAATTTGGTTGAGTCCCTATCAATACCTAATTTGATTGAGGTTCAGAAGAGATCGTATAAACAGTTTTTGTCTTCAAAAAAAAATTCTGACAAGAAAGGATTTAAAGGACTGGAAAAGGTTTTTAAGAGTATTTTTCCTATCGACGAAATGTCAGATAAAGCAACTTTAGAATTTTTATCTTTTCGTTTAGAAAAACCAAAATATGATGTTGAAGAATGCAGGCAAAGAGATTTGACTTATGCTTCAGCTCTTAAACCAACTCTTCGCTTAGTTGTCTATGATATAGACCAAGAAAACAATACAAAACAAATACTTTCAGCAAAAGAACAGGAAGTTTATATGGGAGAAATACCATTGATGACTCCAAGTGGAACTTTTGTAGTTAATGGCGTGGAAAGAGTTGTTGTTAATCAAATGCATAGAAGTCCGGGTGTTTTTTTTGATCATGACAAAGGAAAGACACATGCTAGCGGTAAATTACTTTTTAATTGCAGAGTGATTCCTAATAGAGGATCTTGGTTAGATTTTGAGTATGATGTTAAAGATATATTATATTTTAGAATAGATAGAAAAAGAAAACTTCCGATTACAACTTTACTATATGCATTGGGATACAGCAGAACAGAGATATTAGATTTGTTTTATGATTTTAAAACTTTTAAATATAACAAAGAATCTAGCAAATGGAAAACTAAGTTTAATCCAGATGACTATAAACGCCCAATTAAATTAAAATATGATATTATAAATTATAATAATAAAAAAGTATTAAAAAAAGGATCCAAAATTAACTTTGTCATTGCCCAAAAAATGCATGACGAAGGTTTAAAAGATATTTTTGTTTCATCTGATTTCTTTTTGGAATCGTATATTAAAGAAAACTTACTTGACCCGTCTACCAATGAAGTATTATTAAAATCTGGTTCTTGCATTACACAAGAAAATTTAGATAAAATAATAGAGTTAAATATTAACGTTCTCAGAATAGTTGATGTAGATCCTATAAATAAAGGACCTTACTTAATCGATACTTTAAACATTGACAAAAATAACTCTAAAGAAAGCGCGATTAATGATATTTATAAAGTTTTAAGACCAGGCGAGCCTCCGACTTTTGATGTAGCAAAAACAATATTTAATAATTTATTTTTTACATCTGAACGTTATGATCTTTCAGATGTAGGAAGAGTGAAATTAAATAGCAAACTAAACCTTGAATGCAGTAGTGAAGTCTCGATATTAAGAAACGATGATATTATAGCAATCATAAAGCATATGCTTGAGCTGAGAGATGGTAAAAGAGAAATTGATGACATAGATCATTTGGGAAATCGTAGAGTAAGATCCGTAGGCGAATTAGTAGAAAATCAATTCAGAATTGGTCTTTTGAGAATGGAGAGAGTTGTAAAAGAAAAAATGTCGACTTTATTAGAAATAGAAACTTCTATGCCACAAGATTTAATCAATCCTCGGCCAATAACCGCATCAATGAAAGATTTTTTTGCAACATCTCAGTTATCTCAATTTATGGATCAAACAAATCCACTGTCAGAAATAACACACAAAAGAAGAGTTTCAGCTCTAGGTCCAGGAGGACTTACTAGGGAAAGAGCCGGATTTGAAGTTAGAGATGTTCACCCAACTCATTACGGAAGAATATGTCCTATAGAAACTCCAGAAGGTCCTAATATTGGACTGATAAATAGTTTAGCAACATATTCTAGAGTTAATAAATATGGTTTTATCGAAAGTCCTTACAGGAAAGTAATAGACGGTAAAGTTACCTATAATATAGAATATTTATCCGCATCAGCTGAAGCAAATTTTACAATAGCGACTGCAAATTCATTTATTAATAAAGACGGTTACTTTACTGAGGATCTTGTATCGTGTAGAAAGTCGCTCAATTTTATACTTTCTAAGCCTGAGGCGATTGAATATGTTGACGTATCCCCAAAACAATTAGTTTCAGTAGCTGCTTCACTAATTCCTTTTTTGGAAAATGATGATGCAAACAGAGCTTTAATGGGATCTAATATGATGCGTCAGGCAGTCCCTTTAGTAAAACCTGAGTCACCATTAGTTGGAACAGGAATCGAACGAGACGTTGCTGTCGATTCAGGAGTAGCGATTATAGCTAAAAGAGATGGTATAGTTGATAAAATTGATGGAAAAAGAATAGTTGTAAAAGCTACCGAAACAGATTTGTCAAAGTCGGGAGTAGATATTTACAATTTACTTAAATTTCAAAAATCAAATCAAAATACATGTATCAACCAGAGACCTTTGGTAAAAATTGGTGATCTTATTCAAAAAGGAGATATTATTGCAGATGGCCCAGCAACCAAGCTGGGAGAGTTAGCTTTAGGAAGAAATGTTACGGTAGCTTTTATGCCTTGGCTTGGTTACAATTTTGAGGATTCTATTTTAATATCTGAAAGATGTGTAACTGACGATGTTTTCACTTCAATTCATATTGAGGAATATGAATTGATGGCTAGAGATACAAAATTAGGAACTGAAGATATTACAAGAGATATACCAAATACAAATGAAGAGCTATTAAGAAATTTAGATGAATCAGGCGTAGTTTATATAGGAGCTGAAGTGAAAGCGGGAGATATACTTGTGGGTAAAGTTACACCCAAAGGAGATACAATCTCTAATCCTGAAGAAAAATTATTAAGATCTATTTTTGGAGAAAAGGCTACCGATGTTAGAGATACTTCTTTAAAAATGCCACCCGGAAGCAATGGAATAGTTATTGATGTGAGAGTTTTTAATAGACATGGAATAGAAAAAGATGAACGATCTATTGCAATTGAAAGGGCTGAAATAGAATCTATTCAAGAAGATAAAGTTGTAGAGGAAGAGATATTAGAGAGAAATATTAAAGTAAGAGCTCAAGAAATAATAAGTGATAAAAAATTGAATAATAATTTTATGAAATTTAATTCTGGAGATGTAATCAGTAAAGAAGTTCTTGATCAATTGAATTTAAATGATTATTGGAAAATGGTTTTTAATTCAAAACAAGCAAATGATGATCTTACTATTATTAAAGAACAATACTTAAAAGTTAAACAGGATATTAAAGAAAGATTTCAAGACAAGATAGAAAAAATTCAACAAGGGGACGAACTTTTACCCAATGTATTGAAAATGGTAAAAGTTTTTGTTGCAGTAAAGAGAAGCCTTAAACCTGGTGATAAAATGGCTGGGAGACATGGCAACAAAGGAGTAATAAGTAAAATTGTTCCTGCAGAGGATATGCCATATATGGAGGATGGCAAACCTGTTGATGTCGTTTTAAATCCCTTAGGTGTTCCAAGCAGAATGAATGTTGGGCAAATATTGGAAACACATCTTGGTTGGGCTTGTTCTGAATTGGGAGAAAAAATTAATAAACTTATAAAGCTAAATAAGAATATTGAAAAAAGAAATAATTCAATTCATGAGATTTTGAGAAAAATATATGGTAGCAGAGTATATGACGAAAAAATCAAATCATTAAATAAAAAAGAATTTGAAGAATTGACTAATAATCTGTCATTAGGAATACCAGTTTCCACTCCTGTTTTTGATGGAGCATCTGTGGATGATGTTACTGACTTACTCAAATTAGCTTTATTGCCTGATACTGGCCAAACTACTTTATGGGACGGAAGAACAGGAGAACAGTTTGACCGTAAAGTTACGGTAGGAACCATTTATATGCTTAAACTTCACCACTTGGTGGAGGATAAAATTCATGCGCGATCAACTGGTCCTTATAGTTTAGTAACCCAACAACCTTTGGGTGGAAAAGCTCAACTTGGTGGTCAAAGATTCGGGGAAATGGAAGTTTGGGCATTAGAGGCTTATGGGGCCGCATATACATTACAAGAAATATTAACAGTAAAATCTGATGATATTGCGGGCAGAACAAAAGTTTACGAAACAATAGTTAAGGGCGGCGATAAATTTGAATCTGGTGTACCAGAATCGTTTAGCGTTTTGATTAAAGAAATCAAGTCTTTGGGATTAAATATTGAAATTAATTAATTATTTATGAATCAAGATATAACTAAATTATTTGGAAACGAACCAGTAGAAAAAAAGTTTAATAGGATAAAAATTACATTAGCAGGTCCTGACACAATCAAATCTTGGTCATACGGTGAAATAAAAAAGCCCGAAACTATTAATTACAGAACTTTCAAACCTGAGAGAGATGGCTTATTCTGTTCAAGAATTTTCGGACCAGTTAAAGACTATGAATGTTTATGTGGAAAATATAAAAGAATGAAATTTAGAGGAATTATTTGTGAAAAATGTGGAGTCGAGGTCACGAAGACTAATGTGAGAAGAGACAGAATGGGTCATATAGAATTGGCATGTCCTGTCGCACATATATGGTTCTTAAAATCGCTTCCTAGCAGAATATCATTGGCTATCGACATGAAGCTTAAGGATGTAGAAAAAGTTTTATATTTTGAAAGTTTTATGGTTATTGAGCCTGGTCTTACAAAACTTACCAAAAAACAACTTCTTTCGGAAGAACAATATATGAAATCGCAAGAGGAATATGGCGAAGATGCTTTCGAAGCTGCTATTGGAGCAGAAGCCATAAGAGAATTGCTAATAAAATTAGATCTAAAAGCAGAAAAAGAAAAATTAAGATCATTATTAACTGAAATCAAATCAAAAGTTACAGAAGAAAGAACTATAAAGAGATTAAAATTAATAGAATCTTTTATAGATTCAAAAAATAAACCTGAGTGGATGATTTTGACAAGCGTTCCAGTTATTCCTCCTGACCTTAGGCCTCTAGTTCCTCTTGATGGTGGCAGATTTGCTTCTTCGGATTTAAACGATTTATATAGGAGAGTAATTAATAGAAATAATAGATTAAAGAGATTGATTGAATTAAAGGCACCAGACATAATTGTGCGAAACGAAAAAAGAATGCTTCAAGAATCTGTCGATGCTTTATTTGATAATGGACGAAGAGGTAGGGTTATAACAGGTACAGGTAAACGTCCACTAAAATCATTGGCCGAAATGATAAAAGGTAAACAAGGTCGATTCAGACAAAATTTGCTAGGCAAACGAGTTGATTATTCTGGTAGATCTGTAATAGTTGCAGGTCCAGAATTGAAACTTCATCAATGTGGTCTTCCAAAAAAAATGGCTTTGGAATTATTTAAACCTTTTCTGTATGCGAAAATGGACAGACTAGGATTGGCTACGACAATTAAACAAGCTAAGAGATTAGTTGAAAAAGAAAAGATCGAAGTTTGGGATGCTTTGGAGACAATTGTAAGGGAACACCCTGTTATATTAAACAGAGCACCAACACTTCACAGGCTTGGTGTACAGGCTTTTGAAGCCAAGCTGATAGAAGGCAATGCAATAGAATTACATCCATTGGTATGTGCCGCTTTTAATGCTGATTTTGATGGCGATCAAATGGCTGTGCATGTTCCATTGAGTTTAGAAGCTAGGATAGAGGCTCGTGTGCTGATGATGTCTACAAATAATATATTGAGCCCATCTAACGGCAAACCAATAATTGTACCAAGTCAAGATATGGTTTTAGGAATTTATTATCTTTCTCAAGCAACCGAAGAGCAAGCAAAAAGAAAATCTCAAGGATATTTCAGCAACGTAGCTGAAATAGAGCAAGCATTGGAAAATAAAAGTATCAGTATACATTCGAATGTAATTTGCAGATTCGAAACGGTTGATGAAAAAGATAATAAAATTGTAGAAAAATATAATAGTACAGCGGGAAGGTTTATTTTATCTAGTATTTTACCCAAACATCACAAAATCAAATTTTCATTAATTAACAGAATTTTATCAAAAAAAGATGTTTCTGAAATTATTGATATTGTTTTTCGTTATTGTGGACAAAAAGAAACAGTTATTTTTTGTGACAGAATTAAATCCTTAGGCTTTAAACATGCATTTAAAGCTGGAATTTCTTTTGGGAAAGATGATTTAATTATACCAAAAACAAAACAAAAACTTGTAAATGATACAAAAAAACAAATCGAAGATTATGAAAGACAATATTCCGAAGGCTTAATTACCAGAGGAGAAAAATATAATAAAGTAGTTGATGTTTGGTCTAAATGTACAGACTTAGTTGCAAATGAAATGATGAAAGAAATTTCTTCAGCAACTAAGGTAGATTCAAATGGCCGAATTGAAACAAATTCTGTTTTTATGATGGCAAATTCCGGTGCAAGAGGTTCTGCTGCGCAGATGAAACAATTGGCTGGAATGCGAGGACTTATTGCAAAACCTTCGGGCGATATTATAGAGACACCAATTATATCAAATTTTAAAGAAGGTTTAACCGCACTTGAGTATTTTAATTCAACGCATGGTGCTAGGAAAGGATTGGCTGATACGGCTCTAAAAACAGCTAATTCTGGTTATTTAACCAGACGTCTTTGCGATGTAGCTCAAGATATTTCTATCACCAAAAGAGATTGTGATTGTAAAACAAAAAATTTTATTTCAATGTCTGAAATTATTGAAGGAGGCAATGTTATAGTAAGTTTATCGGAACGGGTTTTAGGAAGGATTGCAGGCGAAGATGTCAAAAACCCAATTGATGGTAAAATAATAGTTAAGAAAAAAGAAATGATTGATGAAAAAGTATGTGAAAAGATAGAGTTAGCGGGCGTAAAATCCATTAATGTTTATTCCGTACTAACTTGCGAATCTACTGATGGTGTTTGTGCATTATCTTATGGAAGAGATCTTTCTAGGGGAAAGCTAGTTAATATAGGTGAAGCAATTGGAATGATAGCTGCTCAGTCAATTGGTGAACCTGGGACTCAACTTACGATGAGAACTTTCCACGTCGGAGGTACGGCACAACTTAAAAAAGACTTTTCGGTAATCGCTCACTCTAATGGAATACTAAAAATATTAAATAAAAATTTAATTAAAGATTCAGAAAAAAATAAGATTATAATGGGAAGAAATACTCAAATATCTATAGAAGACGAAAATGGTAGACAACTTGCAATTTATAAAGAAGTTCCTTATGGAGCTAAACTCTATTGTGATAATAATGAAAAAATTACCAAAGGAAAAAAAATCTGTGAATGGGATCCAAACACAATACCTGTAATTGCGGAAAGAGACGGAATCGCAAGTTATATGGATTTGATTGAAGGTATTTCTCTAGATGAGACCGTGGATGAAGTTACAGGTATATCTACAAAGGAAGTTAAAGACTGGCGATCACAATCCAAGAACACTGAATTAAAACCAAGAATTACTTTAAGAGATGAAAAAGGTAATGTTATTAAAAAGGCCGATGATAACGAAGCCAGATATTATTTAGGTCCTGATTCAATTTTATCAGTGAATGACGGTCAACGAATTCGCGCTGGTGATGTTTTGGCTAGACTACCTAAAGGGACTTCAAAAACTAAAGACATTACAGGAGGATTGCCAAGAGTCGCTGAATTATTTGAAGGTAGAAGACCAAAAGATAGTGCAATTATAGCAGAAAACGATGGCACGATCGAATTCGGTAAAGAGTTAAGGGGAAAACTTAAAGTATCAATCGTAGCTACCGAAGGAAAATCAACTTCATATTTTATTCCCAAGGGAAAACATATTAATTTTAATGAAGGTGAGAAAATTAGGAAGGGTGAATACCTTTTAGATGGTGGACCCGCACCTCATGATATTTTAAGAATTTTAGGAATTGGTGCTTTAACAGATTACTTTGTTAATGAGGTTCAAGAAGTGTATCGACTACAAGGTGTAGTTATTAATGATAAACACATAGAAACTATACTACGACAAATGCTCAAAAAGGTAGAAATTAAAAATGGCGGGGATTCAAATTATCTGTTAGGTGAAATAATCGATAAAAATGATCTTGAAGACGTTAATAAAAGGTTAATAAAAGAGGGGAAGAAACCTGCAGAGGCAGAAAGAATTTTATTAGGCATAACTAAAGCATCACTGCAAACAAAATCATTCATATCCGCGGCTTCATTTCAAGAAACAACTAGAGTTTTAACTGACGCAGCGATAAGGGGTAAAGTCGACTCACTTCATGGATTAAAAGAAAATGTTATAGTTGGTCGTCTCATACCTGCGGGCACAGGATCTACAAAAATTAAGTGGCAAAAAGTTGCAGATTCTAAAGATGAGGCAATGACCATGACGTCCGATGAAAACGTTGAAAAACAACTCCCCGTTACATAAAAAAAGCATCATTAATTGGTGTTTTTTTCTTCTTTTGATTCCTAATTTTAAACGAGTTGAGTGTTGACTTTTAAGATTTCAATTAGTAGTTTAGCGCAATTTTGATGGTTGGAAGTGAGGTGGCATTAACCTTAAACGCTAACTGAAAAATTGAATTATATTCAGGTAAAAATACTTCATTTTTCCTTCATCATTAAGAAAAAAAAACAAAATTATGCCGACAATTAATCAATTGATCAAAAGATCAAGACGGAAGCAAAAAATAAGAAATAAGGTTCCAGCCTTAGAACATTCTCCTCAAAAAAGAGGTGTTTGTACCAAAGTTTATACAACTACACCAAAAAAACCAAATTCAGCTCTTAGAAAAGTTGCAAGAGTTAGACTTTCTAATGGTCATGAGGTTACATGCTATATCCCTGGCGAAGGTCACAATTTGCAAGAACATTCCGTTGTTTTGATAAGAGGTGGTCGAGTGAAAGATTTGCCAGGAGTTCGCTATCATATATTGAGGGGAAATTTAGATACACAGGGAGTGAGTGTTAGGAAACAGCAAAGATCAAAATACGGAGCAAAAAAACCTAAATAATTAAATTTTATGTCAAGAAAGAACAGAGCACCGAGAAGAACAATTTATCCAGATCCTAATTACAAATCGATAACATTATCAAAGTTTGTTAATTTTATGATGTTCGATGGAGAAAAAACAACTGCTGAAAAAATTATTTATACAGCATTTGAACTAATTAAGAATAAAACAAAAGAAGATCCAATAAAAGTTTTTAACGAAGCTGTAAATAATATTCGCCCAAATCTTGAAGTTCGTTCTAGAAGAGTAGGTGGAGCTACATATCAAGTTCCTGTAGAGGTAAAAACATCAAGATCACAAACTTTAGCTTTAAGATGGTTGCTAGATGCTTCAAGAAAAAGAAAAAACAAAAGTATGTCAGATAGATTATTTAATGAACTTATGGATGCTTATCAAAAAAAAGGTAATGCAATTAAAAAAAGAGAAGATACTCATAGAATGGCAGAGTCAAACAAAGCTTTTGCGCATTATAGGTGGTAATAATGACCAGAACTCACAAATTAGAAAAT
>Ga0187833_10005582_pt1 | contig 11823 bp, 8 predicted proteins | sample ETNtaG_37_FD_167968 | JGI IMG/M metagenome (GOLD analysis project Ga0187833, IMG submission 167968) | Marine microbial and viral communities from oxygen minimum zone, Eastern Pacific Ocean - ETNP2014_SV_400_PacBio MetaG (Illumina Assembly) | ecosystem: Environmental > Aquatic > Marine > Hypoxic... | reverse complement strand
TAACTGTACGAGCTACGTCAGGTAGAGCTGCTAGAAATCCTGTAAGCATTGTAAGAGCATTATAATGTTTCATCATTCTCATACCCTTAGAATACCAAGCGTGAGGATTAGCAGGTAAACCATAAGTACCTCTAAGCAATTCTATTGATGCTTCTAGATCACCTAGTACTTGATGTTTTTCTTTAGTTAATTTTAATGCTTCTGCTCTATTTGTTATTTTAGAAATTTTAGCATTATATTCCTGAGCTACTTGAAGGAGTCCAGGAAAGAAAGCAGATTCTGCTTCGGATTTATAAAAAGTTCCTAAACCACCTGTATCTCCATATTTTTTAGTTAAAAGAATATCAGGTGTCATAGATCTGTAATAAACTTTTTGTAAAGCAAAAATATCTCCTAGAATAAATCCTTGATCTAATAATTTTTCTTGAGATGCAGGAGAAAGATTTAACTCTCTAGCTCTATGAGATCTAGCATATTTTTTAGAATTAAATACAAATCTATGTTTTAGTATTTCGTATTCAATTTCTTTCAATGCTTCTTCTAAAGATTTAGCACCTTCCTTTTCTCCTAATATTAATTTCATTATAGAATCTTGACTTTTACCTTTAAGTTTAAAGTCTTCGATTTGTTTATTAATTTTTGATAAAGTATCTTTATAAGCTTTAGATGTAGGACTTTGCTTTATTAGTTTAGAAGTAATAATTCTTGCAAGAACTTCATCTTCTAATTTAGTAATAGTTTTCCAGCTAGTCTTCTCATATCTAAGGAAAGGAAAGTGATTAGATAAATCTTCTACTAATTGGTCTAATCTACTTTTATTAATAGTTATACCTTTACTTGCAAAGTCATCTTCAATAATTTTTCTAAATCCAATTTGATTTTTATCAATTCTATCTTTAATATAAACAAGGTTAATATAATTATCAGGGTTGACTCCACCTTTTCTAACAATAGCTAATCTTTCAGTTAATTTTTGAATAGTATTTTCAATTTCTGTTTTAGAATATTTATGTACAGTTTGATCAAACCTTGACCAAAATTCAGCCACTCCTTCTTTTTTAGCTTTTATTCTAGCTAATGTAGTTTCCCAAAACTTCAATGCTTCAAGAACAGGCTTCTCTCTAATTTTAAGAGCTTCTGATTCTTTAAATATAGGTTTATAAACTTTATCTTGAGTAACACGAGATGCTTGAGCTACTTCAGGAATTTTATGATTGCCCATAATTCTAGCTCTAGTTACTTCGTGAGCAAATTGTCTAATAGACATAAATTCTTTATTAAAAGTATTCTTAAGCATTATCATTAATTCTCCTTTAGGAACGCTTTGTTTCATTCTGCCAACATACTTTAAATAAAGTTCTTTAATTTCTTTTAAGCTTTCAATCTCTCCTACTTGTAACATTCGTAAATCTGTTTCAAGAGATTTACCTGATGATTGGAATCCCCATTCCTTTGTATTTTTTAATTTAAGTAATGGAGTATCAAGAAGTTCTGTAATCATATTTCTAGCTCTTAAAGATGAAGACTTAATAACTCTAAAGACAGGAGTCCAAGGCCCAGCTTCTCCAAAAACAGATAAGTAAGTTTTAACAAATGCTTCTCCCTTTAAAGCTTCTGCTTCTATTTGTGCTAATGTTTGAGGTTTGATTTGATTATATGAATCAACAATCTCTTTAGATAAAACAAAATCTGATCGTGTACCTTCTCCTTTAATAACATAATTATCACTTACATTACCCATTTTTGTATTTTTTAAATTAATTCCTTTAACTATTCCTGTAGTACCTTTTGAATCTACAATGATGGTATCTCCAATTTTGATTTCTTTAACTTTACCTGGAGCTGCAGCACCTACATCACTAGGTTTACGAATTTCATTACCATCAATAAGTCTACCATCTTCCCAAACTTCACGAGTTTTAGTAACACCTGTATTCCATTCCTTATCTAGTTTAGAAACATTCTGTTGTGTCTTAACATTGATAGGAGATTTAAAAGATCCTAAGACTAAAGGAATACCAAAACCTGCGGCAGCAACCCACGGAACATAAGTATCACTTCTAACAGGATCTATATTCTGTTTAGCAAATTCTTCTGCTAATAAAGCAGATCCGAATAGTTTTGCTGATGTTCCAAATTTAGTAAATAGTAAAGCTGTAGAAGGATCAGTAAATGCTCCAGTTACTCTACCCAAATGATACCACGGACTAGAATAATTTGTTTCAGCTCTTTCCATAAGTTTATTTAAAATAGCTGTTGACTCTAATGAGCTTTGACTAAAGTAAAATAGATCTGCATAATCTTTATAATTTTCTAATTGTGGATCTTCTGAAGAATTGTAACCTTCTTCTGGAGGAAAATCAGAATCATCCATCATAGCTTCAAAAGCCATAACGGGTAAGTTTTCTTCTTTAAAACCTGTCCACCAATCTGTAGGACTCCAAGTATTAGGTTCTATATTTTGTTTCTTTTGTCTTTCTCTGTCTTCAACAGTTTTAGGAGTGGGAAAATAATAAGCCATTATAGTTTACCTAATCTACCTTCATATGAAGCAATAGCACTTTTATAACCTTTCATAATAGCGATATCGACATAGTTATCATTCTTGAACCAATAATTATATGCTACAGGCCCACCCATTTCGTGCATTACAATGAATTTTAAGAATCGATGCATTTGATTTGCATCCATTAAATCAATTGTAGTATCTAGGCTAAAATATTTATCATTTTCAATTCGAGATTTATAAGCTTCAAGATTTTCTGCATAAGGAATCTTTTCTAGAATTTCTAATATAGTAGGATTTTCACTAAATTCTTTTTCAATATCATTGATAGCTAAAGTTAAACTAGAATGATTTAACACCAATCTAGTTGTAGCTCTAATACTTTGCGAAGGATGTGAAAAAACTGAAAATTTTCCACCATCTCTTGTATAGTTAAGATCTAATTCACCTTCCCAATTATCTGATTTGATTCCTGTCCAGTTATTTGTTCTAAATGTAAGAGGAAAGTTTATTGTATTTCCATCATCATCAGTCGTTGTTTCTTTATTATAATTAGTTAAAGCCCAATGTTTAAAGGCAACACTATTTTCTGCTTCATGAAATTGAACTTGATTAGGTGGATATAAAGATTGAACATTCTTTTCCACACTAGTTAATTGTAAATTATTTTTAACTTTTGTAGCAAAAGCTATTTTAGCATTAGCTTCATCTGCCATTACTTTGTATTTAGCGTGATCTTCTCTTAAGTCAGCATCAATACCCAATGCCCATTGTAACCACACAAAAGGTCTTATCTCTCCAGGTACATCTTCCCACATAAAATCTGGAAGATCTGGATACATTCTAAAATCAGATATATTCATACCCATTTTAATCATAGAAAACATCATCTTTTTAGACCAATGTTTTTTATCATCAGGCAGCATACTATAAAGTTTAGTCTTCTTAAAAACCTCATAAGCTTTAATTGTTGCATCATTATTAACTTGAGCTACAGTTGCAGGTAGACTTTTATCTACCATATTCTCAAATGCTGGAGGAAAGAAAGGTTCAATAAAATCTATTCTTGTATCTCCTATAAGCATAGACATTCTATATTCATTAACACCTCTGTAATTAGCTCCCGTAGCTCTGAAAACTATTTTGTAATCTTCGTGTCCATCTGCATAATTTTTAAATGCATCTTCCCATTCAATGCCACCCCATTTTTCTATTCCATTAAGAGCAATATCTGATTTGATATGAGCATAAATATCATTATCTTTAATTTTACCAAATGTAAGATTAATAGGATTCTTTTCTAATGTAGGTTCACCATCTGCTGTATATTCATTAACTCCATAGTTATTTTCGTGTAATCTAGAAAGTGCTCTTTTAAAAGCCATTCCTCTTAGTTTAGAATTTTTATCTGCCCAAATATCAATATCTGCATTAGGTGCTAATTGTACTAAAGCATCCAGGAAGAACTCTTGAAATTTAGCTTTTACTTGAGGTTTCATAATACTTGAAGGAGCATTAGGCAACCAATGTGTTGTCTTTTTATAAAGATGTTTAGCGTGAATATTTTCTTCTCCTTGCCAGAATTTAGAAATGAACCAAGTATCACTGACAGGAAATTGAAAACTTCCAAAGAATAAACTACGACTTCCTAGTTCTGCATTTAATGCTTGATTAAGTTTTGTAGTTCCACTAGCTCCAAAGAAACCACCATCATCAGCAAATTGAGCAACAAAGCTATCTTTAATTTTTTCAAGTTCTTTATCTTTAGGTTTGTTATTCATTACTTCTGCTGCTTTAGCATCACTCATTCCTCCTACATCATTAGCAATAGCCCATTCTATATTTCCTAAATTTGTACCTTTTAAATTAGGAAACATTGAATCACTTGTTAAAAATTCATACATTGATAATTTATTTTTAAAGTCTTTCATTATGCCTGGTTCAGCAAAATTAACTTGGATGTCTTCTTTTAAATAATCAGTAATAACTTTTGGAACAATATTATCTTTCTTAAGAATATTAGCTACAGTACCTAAAGTGGAAGTATCTGCTGAAAGCAGATCATCAGTATTATTAATTCCGAAGTGAGATAATATAGCACTAGAATATTCATCTTTTTGTTTAGAGTCTGTAAAATGAAGTTTTACATCTTCATTCTGAAGTTTGTTAGATACTAAACCTGAAATAGTTTGTAGTTCAGTTGCTTTTTTAATAGCAGTATTATATTTAGCAGATCCTATTTCCATAAAAGGAATCTTCATAACGTGATTATGAACATCAGTTACAGATCCATTTTTAAATGAAAGGTAATGAAGACTGCCACCAATTTCATATTCTTTATCTAAATTAACTTTTCCTGAAGTTCCTGAAGTTGTAAATTTTTCTCCATTAAAAAATTGATATTTAGCCCAAGCTCCCTTAACTATATTTTCTCTTTCTTCACTATCTTTAAGTAAAGATTTATGCATTTGAAATATAGGATTTTCAGAAGATGGTGGGCCTTTATAATGTGATAATTTATAATCAATAGAATGTTTATCATTACCTTTAGTATATTCTGTTAAATATTTAACAGCATCTAATGTTTCCATTGTTTTAAGAATACTGAAAACTCTTTCTATTTCAGTTTCTTGAATAGCTGTATTAATATTTGCAATATGAGCTTTTTTCTCAATACGATCTGTATCTAATAAATTAACCATATCATCACCTGCGTTCTGATTAAGTTTATCAAAAGCTATTGTAGCTGTATTATAGTTAATTTGATCAATTTTATTTTTAGTTTTAAGAGCAGGATTTTCTGCAATATTATTAAAGTTTGCTGAAATATCTCCTTTAGTATTTTTTCTATCACTAATACTATTAGATAAAGCTAATTCACTATCTAAATTTATTCTGTTGTTAGTAGCAGTACCCATTGCATTAAGATATTTAGCTGCAAGAACAGCAGTTACATATTCTTTATAAGCTAAAGGTGTATTATCAATAATGGATTGATTGTAAGCTTCTGTAGCAACTTTCATTTGCTCAGGATTGTTTTTAAATGTTTTATTAAAATCAATATAAGCATCTGTAGTTTTAGTATTAAAATCTCCTTTAAAAGTAGCTGAATGATCTAATAATGCATTGTTTCCATATGCTTCAATAACATTAAGAATAGGTTCTGCTGCTTCCATAATATAATTAGTATTATTAACTTTAGGAATACCGATATTATCAGCAACACTTGCTTTAACTTTTACTTCGTATTTTCCTTTAGATATAGCCATTATGATGTATCCACATTCTCCCATTCGTTAGGATATTTAATTTTTGAAATTTTAGCGTGAGTTGTCATACCTGTACTAATTATACTAACATAACCACCAAATACTTGTGCCCTATATTGAGATTGTTCAGCTTGAGCTGCTAAAGATAATTTATTTAATCCCATGGCCGTATTAAGTCTAATAGCTCCAATATCTTTATCTGCTATTTTTTTAGTCATATATTGTATATTTTGAAAATGAGGACTATCTTGTTGATAACCGGAACCAGCAAGGATAGCCAGATTATTTGCTTTTTGAGCTAACATAGTTTCTGTTCTATCATTAGCTTCTTGCTCACCTTTAATAATAGCCATTTTCATTTCTAATTCATATGATGCTTTTCTAATAGCAGCAGCTTCTCTAAGCTGTCTAATTTCTGCCAGTTTTCCAACTGTTTGAACACCAGCGGAAATAAGCATCCATGTTACGGGATCAGCACTCATACAAATATAATCTCCACTGCCATTCCCAAGAGTTTCATAGGTAAAGGATCATCTTGAGAAATAGTTATTGTTGGGTTTTTATCATAACCTAAAAAATGAAATTCTTTTTTTGAAGTAATAGGTACAAGATCAGCACCAACAGTATCTGATACTTGCTGTACTACTAAATTTTTTGCTGTTGTATCTGCTGCTTTTACTGTCATATCTAATGTTGTATTCATATCTATAATAGCTTTAGAGATTCGTCTAGGTAAACCAGTAATTGGCCCATCAGGTAATTCCTTATCAATAGGCATTGTTTCCACAGAAGGAATGTAATTAAATCCTATTTTAAGGCCTGTTGCTCTAGGAGCATTAAGTAAAGTAATAGTGTTTGATCCTACTGTAAAAGCTCCTAATGAACTATAACCTTCCACAGCATTAACTGTGTCAGTAGCATAAATAGCATTTACAGTATGTAAAAATCCTTTAGTAAAAGTAATAGCGGCATTGTCTGCTGGAGTTGCTGCTAAAGTTTTATCTAAAACTAAAGTATAAGTAGTTCCACTACTAAATACCGAAGATACAATAGTATATTCAGCTGTATGACCTGCTATTGTAAATTGTTCATTTATAACAGGAGCTGAAGTTACTCCATCCATAATGAGTGATGTTCCTGTTTGAGAAGCTCCTTTAACTAAAGGTGTTCCTCTTTGATTTAATGTAGAAGTCGTTTGACAATCTAATGTTGTTGTATCTTCTTCTCCAAATTTTTCTAATGTGTAAGCTGTTGTTGTTCCACCTGTAAAATCGGTAACAGCTAATCTTGTATCATCAGAAGAAGTAACAGTTAAGTTATCTCCACCATTTGCTGCCCTTGTAACAGTAACTACATTTGCTGCTGGATTAGCTGCTGAAAAATCAGCATGAGTATTAATACAGGTATAAATATTATCTGCTGTCGTATTATTATTAGTTTCAGTTTTAAATTCATCTGTTCCAGCAGTTCCTGTTGTAGAAGTAAAAGTAACTGTTGTTCCATCGTTTTTTGTTAGAACAAGAGTTGCACCTGTAGCAATATTTGAATAATCAGTAACTGTAATTGTACAAGTAGCTGCACTTGAATTAATAACGCGCTTAGTACAAGCAATTAAATTTTCATTTAAAGTAATAAGCGATTGATAGAGATCACTAGATCGAGTATTCCATAAAGTCCATCCTGCTATTTTTTCATCTCTTACAGAATGAAAGACAGATAACTTACCTGCGTGTGTAGAACCATTGTTTAAGAAAAAAGCATATTGTTCTGGTCTTGTTAAATTACCTTTAAGAATAGCAATCTCTTTTGGAGAATCAATTAAATGTTGAGCAAGAATAGAAACAGAAGAAGATTTATATCCATCTTCAATATCTGAATAAATAAATTCTCTTATAGACTTACCACTTTTTTGAACAAACCCTGCAGCTTGATCAAACATTTGTGGAGCTGTTCTTGCTATTCCATAAGGAGTTTGTCTTTGTACTAAAATATTACTTGGAGTAATAGTATTATTAGATGAAACGGGAACATAGTATTCTCCACCATCAGTAAAGATTAATAAATCTTTTGCAGATAACATATGTCTTACTTCATTAACTTGATCTCCTGCAATATCTAAATCAATTGCTTCACTAGCAAGAGATGTACCAAGATCAAAGTTTGTATATTCAGAACTTTTAGATGCCATAACAGAAGCAGGTCTTGATAATACTCCACCAAACCAAAGTCTATTATGGTGAAAAGTTACTGCTTGAGGATAACCTCTTAAAGAAGATATTGTTTGTTCATCCCATTCAGTAGTAGCTGTTGTATTAGTTAAGGTTTCATTACAAGTGGCTGTAACTTGAGTAGCACTTGTATAACCTGTAATGGTCATTGTTTTATAATTCGCACCTGCAGCATCAGATTTTCTTATTTTAAGTCCTATCCAAGCGGAAGTAAAAGTATCAGCACTTGCTGTAACTGTAACAGATCCTGTAGTGCCAGATGTTCCAATCGTAGTAGTAGTATCAGCATATTTATAATAAGGTTGATAAATTGGATATCCAGAAGAATGAGCATCAAAAGCAAAAGTAAGAACTGTAAAATCAGTTGCTGAAGATCTAAATATTTTTCTAATAGCATTATTTCTATGAGTTACAAATACAGTATCTCCGAATTGAGCAAAGTTTAATTGAAATAATTGAGCAGTAGTCCAATTACAATTTGTTGTATAATTAGATGTTAGGACTGTTCCAGCTACATTATAAACATCCATTCTTCCATTTGATAAAGCTATGATAGCTACTTCATCATCAGAAAATATAAAAGGAATTAATCTACATTCCGCAGGTAATGTAGCCAAGTAAGTTGTACCTGGTCTTCTCATTAATCCACCTTCAGCTAATAAGGCAAAATTACGACAAGATTTTGCACCTTGAAAATATGAGCTAACATCTGTTCGAGTAGCTAATAAAGGATTAAGTTCTCCTGAAGAAAAATTAGTAATTACTGATCTTATACTTCGTGTCATTATACATCTGTTCTTGTAGATCTTCTAAGATTTATAAATCTATTTGTATCTAACGCTTTAGATGTAGTTTCAGTAGAATCTATATTCTTAGCAACAAGAAACTGCCTTTCAGATAAGGTTTTAAATTGTTCGATCATTGCAGAATCTCTAGCAACAGAACCTGCAAATAAAGATGCTAATTCATATTCTACAGCTAATCTAAAATGAGGAGGAAAATATTCTTCGCCTACTTTATAAATATAATCCATAACTAATGTACTGGAAGAACCATAACCATTTACATAAATATAATTTTGATATCTTGCATAAGGAATAACGTAATCATTTACTGTTATCGAAATAATATTTAGGACTGCTGGATTAGTTGGTAATGCGTAAGCATAATCATATCTTCCTGTTGGTGTACTGCTATGTAATGATAATGCTGCTTGAGTTGTAGCGAATCTCCATCTATGTCTTGTTAGACAAGATTCTAATACATCGGTATATAAATTTGAGGCAACTGTTGCTTCTGTACTTCCATCGCTAAATGAAGATATAGGTTGAGCACCTATCATCACTAAAGCTCTTGCACATATATCTATATCCGTTGTTGCCATATTTTTTTCTTACTAGTAACCTAGGGGGATTGCTCCCCCTAAGCTTCATAAACTATGCTTCGAGAACTGTATTTAGATTTGATCCACCATCATTCATAGAAACCATTAAAGTGTCTATAACTCCGTTTGAACCTCCACTATTTACAAGTATAACATCTCCAGCTTTTAGTTCGTTGTACGACAAGATGAAATAATCATCCCCGTTTATCGTGCCTATAGCATCTCCGTCAGTATAATACCAAAGAGAGTTAGAAGCACCCATTTGAGCAACCTTTTTTACAGGGTTGTCTATTGCGTATGCCATATTTATATTCTCCTTCTATTATTCGTCACAGAGCTGAACTCTAGCTGCATTACCATCAATTTCAACACTACCTAAAGATAACATAGATGTTATCAAGTGTGATACTTTTTCTGGAATGTAGTTAACTTCAGTCCGAACGTCTGACCCAATACCTAAGCCAATTGCCGATTTGTGAAACGCTAATGTCTTTCTGTCATCGCCTGATAACGATAATCCAGAGTGTACGAAGAACAAGAATCCCATCCATCTTTTGGCAGTTAAGCCAGAAGGGAATGGTAGGTCTTGAGGCCCTACGTATTCTACTCTAGAAAATTGATCAACAGATAATAGGTCAGACCATTGTTTCGGCCCTACTGCCCAATATCTTTGATTGTCATCTGGAACATCAAGGCCATTAAAGACCTCCATCATGTTCTTTGCTTTGATTAAAGACAATGTTTCAACTGAATCAGAATTGACATCGACAGCAATAGACGTAGCCGCATCCAGAACCGCAATTAGCACTTCGTCAGTTTTTCTGCCGAGTGCGTAAGCTGCGGACTGAGCTACAACTTGTCGTTCATCAATATTAACCTTTAGCTCGTCAAGTTTGTCAACGTAATCTGCTGCATAGTAATCAGTTAAAGTCGCACTCACAGCTGTGTGAGCTAGATCCATTGCAACTACTTCAGCGTGTCTTGCTTTAGTATTTGCAGTACCTTTTGCAACTTTTTGAAACTTAACAGTAGAACCATTAACACCATTAACTGTTCTAACTAAATTTTTCAATTTGCTTCCCATTCTTTGGTAAGCCATATGAACTTCAGCTTCGAACTGAGTAATAAAGGCATTTGTTATTGAACTTGCCATTGTATTATGTCCTTTTGTTAGTTGTTAAACATTCGATTGTCTTGAAAATGTTTTTTAGTTGTCCAACTAAGGGCTAATATTGACACTTTTAAGGTCTGCTAATAGGAATATTATTTTTGATAATTATTGACAACGCACATTACGTCCACTTTTTGGGGATAGTGATTACTTCTCCGAACTCTATTTCACCTTTATCATCATAAGAATATGTGCCAAATAAAGTGATATAATCTTTTGTATTTTTATAAATCCACATTGAACTTGATACAGCATTAGAAGGTTTAATCTTATCCATATCATTCACGGATAACCAACCTGTTTGACTAATTGCATCAAGCCAATGCAAATCCTTTTTAAGTTTCTTATAATTAAACTTAACCTTGTTTGGGTGTGTCTTTATACGCCTTCTCATATAGAGCTGTAACCCTTTTTACATATGCTGGATCTCGTTTATTACTATCATAATAACGAGGATCATTTAACATAGATCTCAAGTCATCAGCAGATGCTGACGCATCCATCTGTGTAGTTTGAGTTGGCATATTACTATCTTTGTTTAATTTCATTAGTTCTTCAATTACCTTAACACCTTCAGCACTTGAAGCTAATTTTGAAACAGCTGTATAACCTTCTGGAGATAAATGTTTTTTACTCCACATTTCAGCAGCCTCTACTCTATCTTTTCCATTATCACCTAATTTTTGAACTTCTAAATCCCTATTAGGTAAACTAGAAATGGCATTATCAACAAATGCTTTTACTCCAGAATCATATTGATCTTGAGATAATCCTGCACCTTTTGCAGTTTCATCCCACCATTTCACAAGTCCCATTTCTTTATCAACTTTTAAATTAACACTCTCAGGTACTTCTGGAACATTTAATTTATAAGACTCTGGAACTTTACTAAGTCTTTCTTTTTCTATATCACCTCTAATTTGTTTAGAGAGATCTTCTGTTCGAGTTCCTAATTTCTGTTCAAGCGTGTTATAGCTTGAAGATAGGTTCTCGATATTGACTTGCTTTGTATCAACATTCCAAAACTTATCCTGAACATATTCAGGTTTAGTTGCCTCAGAAGGTTTTTCTGTGGCGATTGGTGCTGTTGACTCAACATTATCATCGGCCATCTTGTTCTCCTTTTTTTATCCGTGTTGTAATAACACCTATTAAAAATCTCATTCCTTCTATATGGAATAAGGCGTTACTGGTGATGTTAGGCCCAGCAACAGCTTCTGTAGTAATAGACTTTAAGTAGTCTAAGACTTTCTTTCCTTCATCTC
>Ga0187833_10005579_pt1 | contig 11828 bp, 15 predicted proteins | sample ETNtaG_37_FD_167968 | JGI IMG/M metagenome (GOLD analysis project Ga0187833, IMG submission 167968) | Marine microbial and viral communities from oxygen minimum zone, Eastern Pacific Ocean - ETNP2014_SV_400_PacBio MetaG (Illumina Assembly) | ecosystem: Environmental > Aquatic > Marine > Hypoxic... | reverse complement strand
TGTCGTTCATGGAGGACAAATTGGAGTATCATTACAAAAATATCAGTGATGAAGAGTACGAAAAAGCACTTGAGGAATTAAGCACATAACCGGTGCCGGTGGTCATCGTGGGGCAATCTGTCCAAGCCACCACCAATTAACTATGATAGAGAAAAATTGTGTGCTCGGTGTCATAAAAATTACGATAAAAAATATGCGTAAGGCCTTCGTAGACACATTAACGGATATTGCCAAGAGAGACCCGAAGGTCATCTTGATTGTGGGAGATGTTGGCTTCTCATATATTGAGGATTTTGCGGAGCAATTCCCCTCTCAATATTTGAACGTGGGAGTTACCGAGCAATCAATGATGGGCCTCGCTGCGGGTATGGCTATCGCCGGGTGGAAGCCGTATGTGTACTCAATGATTCCGTTTGTAACAATGCGGAATTATGAGCAACTCCGTAATGATGTGTGCTATCACAATGCCAATGTTAAAATTATCGGAGTGCGTGGCTCCGTGCATTATAAGTTTCTCGGATTCTCGCACAACATCACAGAAGATGAGGACGTAAAGATTTTGGAGGGTCTCCCGAATCTTGATGTGCTTATTCCCAAAGACGCTGATGAGGTGAAGTTGGCAACCGAACTCGGGTATAGGAAAAACAATCCAGTATACATGCGATTATGAGAAATAAAAGAATCTTAATTACAGGAATGGCGGGCTCTGTTGGTTCGGAACTTCTCCGGCAACTGGCCCCGGAAAATAAAATCTACGGCATTGATATCAATGAGACCGGATGCTTTGACCTTGTTGAAGAGTATCAGAACGAAGGATTGAGTGTGCATGGCCGAGTGGGAGATATTCGCAATGAGGCCACAGTTGAGGAGGTTTTCTCTGATTTTCTTCCACAGGTAGTATTTCATGCTGCTGCCTACAAACATGTTACTCCGATGGAGCAGGCCCCCATTGAGGCCATTCAGACGAACATCATGGGAACGTATAATATCTTGAAGCACGCAAAAATGCACGAGGTTAAGAAGTTCGTGCTCATCTCAACAGATAAGGCGGTGTCATCCAATTGCATCATGGGAGCAAGCAAGCGAATGTGTGAAATTATGGTCAAGAATCAAGGCAAGGGATTCGTGGTGGTACGGTTTGGGAATGTGCTCGGGTCCCGAGGTAGCGTGATTCCTCTTTGGCAAAAACAGGTTGATGAAGGAAAGCCGATTACGATAACGGACCCCCGAATGGAGCGGTACATGATGACCATTGAGCAAGCGGTGAATCTTGTGATTACTGCCGGAGAGATGGGTCGGGGTGGAGAGATTATCATTCTTGATATGGGCAGGCGTGTCAACGTACTTGAATTGGCCAAAGATGTTATTAAAAAGTCCAGCAAGGATATTCCAATCAAAACAATTGGAATCCGGCCCGGAGAAATGCTCTCTGAAAAGTTAATGTTTGCCGAGGAAGAGAGGGTTGCAAAAAAGGAGGGTAATTTTTATATAATTAAATGAGATATCCTGACGATTATATAAACAAAGTAATTCAAGGAGACTGTCTCGATGTTCTTAAAACTTTTGAGGACAATAGCGTTGATACGATAATTACTGACCCTCCTTATGGGTTGGGATTTATGGGTAAACAGTGGGACACATTTGACAAATCACAATTTGGAAAAAAGGGAGAGGAAGGTAAGAACGATTTGAAAGTCAAAAAGAATTTCAACATTCTTCCCCGTTATAATACAGATGGTCTCTACCAATTCACAAAAGACTGGGCGACTGAAGCCCTACGAGTTCTAAAACCTGGTGGTACAGCTCTGATATTTGCAGGAAGTCGTACGCAACACAAAGTGGCAAGCGGTGTAGAAGACGCAGGATTTGAATTAAGAGACTGCATCATGTGGATTTACGGTTCAGGTTTTCCCAAAGCGACAGACATAAGCAAGCAGTTGGATAAGGGGCATGAGAGAGAAGTTGTGGGGAAAAAGAAGTTTGCAGATGGTTCTACTCAAAGGAGAACAGCCAGAGCAGGTATTTACAGTGAAGAAAAAGGTCAAGCATACGAAACAATACCCACAACCCCAGAAGCAAAACTATGGAATGGCTGGAAATCACATGGCTTAAAGCCTGCATATGAACCTATCCTTGTAGCTATGAAACCTAATGAAGGAACATACGCAGCCAATGCCCTTAAACACGGTGTAGCAGGATTGAATATAGATGGGGGGAGGATAGGGACAGAAACAGAAATACATTCTTGTGGCAAGAGAACAATTTACGGAGGAAATAGTTTATTAAAAAGCAAAACAAGAAACGATAAAACAGAAACTAAAAACTATGGTAGATTCCCAGCAAACATAATCCTAGATGAAGAAGCAGGTAAGATGTTAGATGAGCAGAGTGGGGAGTTGAAGAGTGGGAAAATGAGTGGAATATATAAAAATACCATTATGAAAAATGAAGCTGGAACAAGAAATGGGAAAGAAATATATTTACAACAAGAATCAAGCAAAGGCGGAGCTTCAAGATTCTTTTATTGTGCTAAATCTTCTCGAAGTGAGAGGTTGCTTAACGGGTTTTACTGTGCTAAACTAGATGAATGGAAAGGCAAAAAAGAGAAAGACGAAAATATGGAACAGGTTCAATTACTCGCAAGGGCTACATTAGATTTGGTAGCAGGGAATTTGAGCATAGAAGGGTATGGAAACAGCACTACGGATGCATACCCAAAGGAAAGTATCTCCACCATAAGAACGGAGATAAACAAGATAACCGAATTGAAAATTTGGAACTCGTTGACGCAACAACCCACAAAAGAATACATAGCGGATGTGTTTGGAAAAAAGATGGATGGTGGAAACCCTGTGGGATATGCAAAGAATTCAAAAGAATTGATGACAAAAATTGGTATTTTTCAAGAGAAGGTTGGATTAGCCACGGGAGATGTAAAAAATGCCACATTAGAATTGTTGTTGAAACTAAAAGGAAACGTCGCTTGGCAAGACGCATACTCACATCATCCAACTCATAAACCCCTAGCCCTCATGGAATACCTCTGTAAACTCACAGAAACCCCTACGAAAGGAATAGTGCTAGACCCATTTGCTGGAAGTGGAACTACCTTAATCGCAGCCAAGAATCTCGGCAGACCCTTCATAGGAATAGAAAGAGAGAAAGAGTATGTAGAGATAGCAGAAGCGAGGTTAAAAGGACTGCCAAATAAGTTATTCTAAAATATGATTATGAAAGTAAGATTTTTTGACCCCGGATTGGGGTATTCAAAAATAAAAGATGAGGTGCTCAAGGAGTTTGACCGTGTACTCACGGCCGGAGACCTCATTCTGCGTGATGACGTTGAGATGTTTGAGCAGAAACTTGCTGACTTTGTGGGTACGAAGTATGCGGTTGCTCTCAATTCCGGCACTGATGCAATCATGCTCTCTCTAAAAGCAATGCTCAAAAAGGGAGATAGGGTTGCACTTCCGTCTCATACTTTCAAGTCAACGTGTGGTGCCGTGTTGAGTGCAGAGATGATTCCTGTTTTGTACGACATGGGCGAAAAATCAGAGAATGTGCGTGCTGATGCTCACATCCCAGTTCACATTGCCGGTGAGTTGAGTGATTTTGCTACGAGCACCGGAAGAGCAACCATTGAGGATGCGTGTCAAGCACTTGGGGCGTTAAAGAATCCGACTTCCGATGTTCAATGTTGGAGTTTTTATCCCGCAAAGATGCTCGGTGCTTTAGGGGATGCCGGGGCGATAACGACAAATGACACGTTTGTTCACGAATATATAAAAGAGGCCCGTAATCACTTCAAGGGAGACAATCGTGATTTTGGAATTAACTCTCGTATGGATAACCTTCAAGCGGCCGTTCTCAATATCAAACTCAAGTATTTTGATGATACTTTAGAAATGCGTGCACAGATTGCAGGTGTGTACCGAGACCTTCTTGAGGGTGTTGGTTTGCCAGAACATACAGAAAGTCGTGTCTGGCAAGATTATATTATAAGGACCCCGAAGCGGGATGAGTTGTTTGAGTTTTTGAAAAAGGAGGGAATTGAGACGATGAAAAATGAGTATCCGTTTTCTCCCGAGTATCCTAAACTTCCGCTTGCGAAAAAATATGAAGCCGAAACATTGCGTATTCCGTGCAACGAAAATCTAACAGAGGAAGAAGTGTATTATGTCATTTCAAAAATCAATGAATTTTCAAACGTGTAGCCAGTGTGTGATGGATTCCACAGACCCAGATATCGTCTTTGACGAGAAGGGTGTTTGTAATCATTGCCACGAGTTCAAGAAAAAGGAGAAACAAAGGTTTGCTGAAAAAACCAGTGGGCCGTGGATGTATAACGAGATTCGTAATGTCGGGAAAGGAAAGAAGTACGATTGCCTTATTGGATTGAGTGGTGGTGTAGATTCCTCTCTGGCCCTGCATCATCTTGTTGCGAATGGCCTGCGTCCTCTCACGTTCAGTGTAGACAACGGGTGGAACACCCCAGAGTCAGATGAGAACATCATGCGATTGGTTGAAGGCCTTAAGGTTCCGTTTTACCGATATACAATTGACCTTCCAAAGTTCCTTGAGTTGCAAGCAGCGTTTCTTGAATCTTCAACTGCCAACGCAGAGATTCCAACAGACCACATCCTCATGGCCACAACTTACGAGATGGCTCGGGAGAATGGTATTACACATATAATCAGTGGGGGAAACCTTGCGACAGAGGGAATCATGCCGAAAGCGTGGGGCTACGAAGCCAAAGACTTGAGGTTTATTAAAGCGGTGTATAGGAAGTTTCAAGGCAAGCCACTTACTGGACTGCCAACAATCTCATTGATTCAGTATCTTATCAACCGTTTTTGGAGGGGAATAAAAATTGTGAACCTTCTTGACTTCTATGAGTACGACCGAGATGCAGCAATTAAACTCCTGCAAGAAAAGTATGGGTGGAAGGATTACGGAGACAAGCATTGCGAGAGTTCATTCACGATGTGGTTCCAAAATTACTATCTCACAACAAAGTTTAACATTGACAAAAGAAAGGCCCATTACTCCTCAATGATTAACTCCAAGCAGATGACTCGGACCCAAGCAATGGAGAGGATGCTTGAAACTCTTGAGTACCCAGAAATTATGCCCCGCAAACATTTTATGAAGTATCCGAAAAAGACGTACAAGGATTACCCCAATTCAGAGTTCGTGTGGAACTTATTGAGCAAAATATATGCAAATATTAAAAGGCGAAAATAGTTTTGATACATCAGTGATGAAAGCACTTGAAGAGATTGACCCAGAGTTTCAATCTTATGGTGGCCTTCTCATTGTGGGCTCTCATTCTCCGCAAGAGGTTGTTGAGAATGATTTTATATTTGAGCAGATACGAGAGGCCCGAGAGAATGACCGGCCAACGCTCGGGCTTTGTTTTGGGATGCAACTCATGGCCATTGAGTATGCAAGGAATGTTTTGAAAATAAAAGATGCAACGAGTGAGGAAATAGGCAATGGAGTATTTGTGGTTTCTCGGCTTCCTTCTTTGCGTGTTGGCCAACATTCTGTTGAGTGGGATAACAAAAAAACACTAGAGAGTTTTTGGCACCGTTACGGAGTTTCTTCAAAGTACGCCAGAAAAGCGTTTCATTTTTCTGAAACTGACGGATTTGTGAACAGGATGCAGTTGAAGGACCATCCATATTTTGTTGGTGTTCAATTCCACCCAGAGTATCAATCGTCAAAAGAAAATCCACATCCGGTATTAAAACAATTTATAGAATCATGCTCACAGAAAACCAATTAAGAATTAAAAAATACGGCAAAAAGATGAGACGCAAGAAGCGTCTGGCTCATGGTGAAAAACACTTGAGTCAGTATAACCGTGTGAAAAGTAGCAAGAAGTGGAAGCCAGTTGTTCCTAAGATTTCTCAACCTTGTTGCCGGTGGGCCCCTTCTCTCGGGGCACTTGAGGGTACGCATCAAGAGGTATGGGGAACGCTAGACTATAACCGCAAGGAGCACAAAAAGAATCCGACTGTGTTTTTTGGTCTCTATGACTTGCGTGATTATATTGCTCTTTGGAGGCACCGAGGACCTAAGTGGATACTGTGGGCCGGTTCTGATTTGAGGAATCTCTCTCAAGGATTTGCGTTCAATGATGGGAAACTAAAATGGCTCTCGGTTTTGACCAGAGGACTGTTGATAAAGGTGGTGATACGGTGGATAAAACGAGCAGATAACTACGTTGAGAATCAATGGGAGGCAGATATTCTCAAAGGGTTTGGGGTTGAGAGCAAGATTGTTCCTTCTTTTTTGGGGAATATTGATAATTTTCCAGTTTTTTATAAAAAAGCAGAAATGCCTATTGTTTATATCTCGGTTGCGGACGGAAGGGAGGAGGAATATGGGTTTACTTATTTATTGAATGTTGCAGAGAAGGTGCCCGAGTGCAAGTTTTATATTTATGGTGGTGAGAAGTATGAGATGGAGCGACATGCAAATGATTTTGGCTTTAGTGGTTCAAATGTATATATTGTGGGCCGTGTGCCTAAAGAAAAAATGAATGAAGATATAAAGCATTTTCATTGTGGGCTTCGGCTTAACGAGACAGATGGTTTTTCGGAGGTTACTGCAAAGTCAATTCTTATGGGCCAGTATCCCATTACTCGGCTTGAGAACACGTTGATACCTCATTTTGAGAACATGGATGAGTTGATTTCTTTACTTAAGAGTCTTGTTGAGATGAAAACATACAATGAAAAAGGTCGCAACTATTACTTAAAAGCCCTTAATAACTACCCGTGGAATGTTAAAAACAACAAATAGACATAAAAAATATTGGGTGAAGCGTAAGGATATTGACTGGAAGCAGGCGTATTTTGATACGTGGACTCATCCGCACAGGAAACTCATCATTGACAAGTTGCGTAATGTTACGTTTGGTAGTGTTCTTGAACTTGGATGTGCTTCTGGCCCGAATCTTTACCGCATCATTCAAGAATTTCACACAGACCAGATACGGGTTGGAGGAATTGATATTAGCCCACAGGCAATTGAGGTTGCTAAAAAAATGCTTCCACCGCAGTCCCTTCTTGAGGTAAGTGATATTGAGGATTTCTATTTTTCCGAAAACAGTGTTGATGTTATTCTCACCGACATGGCTTTAATTTATGTGAGCCCGTGGAAAATCAAGAAGGTTCTCAAGAAAATACGTCAAGTTGCTCGCAAGGATGTGATTTTCTGTGAGTTTCACAGTGAAAGTTTTTTCAAGCGTTGGGGCCTTGCTTTAGCATCGGGATATTATGCACATAATTTCAAAAAACGCTTAAGAAATATGGGTTTTTATGATGTTCAAATTGATAAAATAGATGAGAAAGATTGGCCGGGTGGAGAGCCACAAAAGTCGTTCGGGTTTATAATTCACGCAAAGGTATGAGATGTTTCAAATGCAAAAAGACGGGAATATCGTTAATGAAAAATAGTGTTAAAAAATACAAGGGAAAAGTGTATCAATATTACATCTGTCATTCTTGTCAAAATGAAAGAATGGGTAATTACCGAGGTACTGAAATCGGCAAGAAAAATACTCGTTTGGCAGTTAAAAGATATCAACAAAACAACCCCGAGAAGGTCCACTCGTGGTACAAAGTGTGGTATAATAAAGTAAGAAAAAACCCTTGTGTAGTATGCAAAAATCCCATTTCTCATGCTCATCACGAGGATTATTCTAAACCCCTAAAAGTTATATGGTTGTGTCCATTTCACCACAAACAACAACACGCAAAAGTATGAAAAAAGTCCACTTCATGTACGTTCCCTTCACTGGGCTCGGATTGCAAGCAGGATACCGAGGCCGAAGATGGTTGAAAAACCGTATACGAGTTTTTAAGCAATTCGTAGTCCCCTCGCTCGTGAATCAATCAAAGAAAGAGTTTGTTATTTGGTGCTCATGGCGAGAGGAGGACCGAGGAAACAAAATAATTGAGGAATTGGAGAGAAGTTTGCAGGGCATTAGAGGTATGACTGCGGTATTCACCTACGGGGGCCTCTGCTTCTGGGATGATAAATACGAGGATGAGGTTGCCAAGCAAAGACTGGTTACTGCACTTCAAAACACGCTTCCCGAACTTGAGTCGTACATTCCCGAAGATACCGAGCGAGTTTACATGACCATCCAACCTTCTGATGATATGTATTTGGGTCATGTTGTTGAAGAGATACAGGAGAGCGAACATATTGGAGTCATTTGCTATAAGCAGGGTTACATCATCAATTACGCAAATAAGGAAATTGCTGATTATGACCCCACCACGAATCCCCCATTTTTCACAATTGTTTTTGACAGAGAGAGGTTTTTGAATCCGCAGGAGCACCTTGACTTTACTGGTCCGTATAAGAGCCACGAAGATATCATTAAACACGTCAAGAGTATTACATACAAAAGCGATAGAGCGTTTGTTGTTGGAACTCATGGTGAGAATATTTCAACGACATACAATCATCCGTATAGAGGTCGGTTATTATCAGAAGAAGAGCGAGATGCGGTTTTAATTAAGACGGGGACTCTTTTCTCGGACACAGTTGTAGTCAGAAGGGGATACCGACTTTTGGCACGCAGAGTTCTAAATCTGCTCCCATTCCAAGACCAAATCCGTTACTTTTATCACAATAAATTACCACTATGTTTACGTTTATTTTAAGTCTATTTTCCATCCGTTGGAAACAAAAGAGACACATTGACCACAAGTTGAGGGTTACCCAGAAGAAAATCTGGGATATAGAATTTTTGAGATTGAACCTTCGGCAGCAACGTGAGGGGATGCGTATGGAGCATGACCGTATCAAGGAAACCGTTGATGCAACTAATGTCCGTATGGAGGCAGAAAAGAAGAAAGAGGACTCGGATAAAACCATCCTTGCAAACCTTGAGGCCCTTAAGAAGAGAAGCGAGCCAGACATCAAGCAACTCCAAGAACAGATGAATGGAATTGAGCAGCAAATTGAGGGCAAGGGGGGAATCAATGAGACCATTCAAGGTTATAGGTCGGTCAGTCAATTATTGAGAGAGTACCGAAAACAAGCATGAGTCCTTTAGAGACAACGATTCAGTTATTAAAAATAGGGTTTGCAATTTACTTCGTTTGGTGGAGTTTGAAAATCCTACAATATACAAAATTATGCGAGTTTTAATCACAGGTAATCTCGGTTTCGTTGGGCAAGCAACCCAAAAATACTTTGCCGAGAAAGGCATCACAAGTATTGGTTATGACATCATGGCCGGTTGTGATGTCAGAGACCCCGAGCAACTTGATGCTGCGGTTATTTCTGGCAAGGGATTTGGGCCTATTGATAGGATTCTTCACCTTGCTGCCATCGCTCGTTTTGCAGAAGCAGACAAGGACCCCAAGATTGCTTTTGAAACAAATGCTATGGGGACCCGCAACATTGCGTTGATTGCAAAGAAGCACCACATCCCAGTTGTTTACGCATCTACCGGCTCAACTTATATGCCCATCAAGGAAGAGCCACCCATTACAGAGGAGTTTCCTGTTATGGGTAATTCAGTGTACGGGTGTTCAAAGGCCGTGGGTGAGAAATATATTGAGACCTACGGAGCCGAGGGGTTTCCGTGGATGATTCTTCGGTATGCTCATCTCTATGGCAAGGAGAAGCGTATGCACGGGTTGATTGGAGGATTCATGGACCGAATACAGCGTGGCCTTGCTCCAACTCTTTATGGGGGCAAGCAGTCAAATGATTTCACATATATTGAGGATGTTGCTCATGCAAATTACTTGGCGATAACGGCACCGTGGGATAAATGGAATCAGTCATACAACATTGGAACCGGTGAGGAACTTACCGCAGAACAGGCGGGAGTCAAAATCTGTAAAATGGCCAAGTGGAAAGGCAAGATTGAAAAGAAGGGACAGCGTGAGGTTGACCCGGGCCGTTTTGTATACGACATGACGAAGGCGAACGTCATGCTCGGCTTTTATCCGAAGTATCCTTTTGAAAAGGGTCTTAAAGAGATGTTCAGTGATGAAACACAAAAGACTGACACAAAACCAAAAACAGTTTGAAGTCTGGTATCCCGAACTTTCAAACATAAGTGAGCGTGCAGAGATTGGTGAACGAACCAAGATTCACTCTCATGTTTGGATAGGTGATGACGTTAAGATTGGAGCGAGGTGCAGGATTGAGGCCTTTGCGTTTATTCCTCCCGGAGTAACGCTTGAGGATGATGTTTTTATAGGCCCTCATGTTTGTTTTACCAACGACCGAAAACCGCCATCAGATAATTGGGAACCAATCATTGTAAAAAAGGGAGCGAAAATAGGAGCCAACTCCTCAATTCTTGCGGGAGTTACTATTGGAGAAAGTGCTTTGATTGGTATGGGCTCTGTCGTATTAAAAGATGTTCCTACTGGAGAACTCCATGCGGGAAATCCGGCCAAGTTTATTAAAAAATTATGAGTAAATACGAATCGTATACAAAGGCAGAGTTGGTTGACGCTTTAGAGAATCATGTGTGCAATGGTCCCGAGTGCGAATCATGTGCATTTGAAAACCCAAAGTGCTCGGCAACCGCAGCAATTATTAGAGACAACCAAGTGCTTCTTCTTAAGCGTGCAGAGGAACCATTCAAAGGCAAGTGGGATTTTCTCGGGGGATATCTTGATAAGGGAGAAACACCCGAGCAAGCAATGGTCCGTGAGATACAGGAAGAGTTGGGTGTTGAAAAATTCAAAATTGATTTTGTGAGAACTTTCCCCGGCACCGCAGAGTGGAAAGGAAAGCAGTTTCCTATTCTCTCGCATCTCTACATTGTTGAACTTATTGGTGAGGAAGAGATTAAACTCAATGATGAGAATGAGGAATACATCTGGGTAAATATCAAGGACCTCAATACTCCGGCTATTGCGTTTGATTCCAACCAAGTCATCAGTGAATATCTTAAGAAACACTTTGTGTTTGATTTGTCAAGAGTTAAGGAACTTATGGCCCAACTGGATGAGTCCGCAGTAATTCAAGAGTTCTCACTCTACCGAGCCATGCTGAACGGATTTGTAAGCCAGAAATACGATGAAGGGAAACTTGTGGGTATGGGATGGATATTCCCAAGAAGGACTGCTCTACGCAGTCAAGCCGTTGTTGAAGATATGATTGTAGACAGTTCTCAACGAGGCAAAGGACTTGGCCGTGAGATTCTTCAAGACCTTCTTCGGTGGGCCAAAGATAACGGAATGGATATGGTTGAACTCACTACCAACGCAAAACGAGAAGCAGCGAATGGCCTTTATAAGTCAGAGGGGTTCTGGTTGCATGAAACCAACCACTATCTCTATAATGTAGAGTAAGTAATGCCGGCACGCCATAACAAATTTGTAAAGAACAATCACAGGAAGCATCGCTCCAAGAAAGGTCGGCAACAATTTTCGGCCAAGCGTAGGGTTTCAAATATGATACGTGAAGATAAGAGACGCAAGGACAAGAAGTACGATATTGACGATGATGCTGCACACCTTAATTTTGGATTTCAATAAATTATGTCAAAAGATGAAAAAAAAGAAAATTCACCTGCAATAACAAGTGAAAACAAGCCAGAAAGGAACGAGAAGGGCCAATTGCTCCCCGGAAACACTGCAAACCCTAACGGAAGGCCTACTGGTCCTTCAATAACTGCTGCTATCAAGCGGAAACTTGAAGAGATGCCAGAAGGTGCAGACAAAACTCGTCTTGACCAATTGGTTGAGGTTGTCTTAAAGAAAGCCCTTGAGGATGAGGATGAAAAAACCATCAAGCAGATTTGGAATTACGTTGACGGCCTTCCAAAGGCACAG
>Ga0187833_10005576_pt1 | contig 11831 bp, 10 predicted proteins | sample ETNtaG_37_FD_167968 | JGI IMG/M metagenome (GOLD analysis project Ga0187833, IMG submission 167968) | Marine microbial and viral communities from oxygen minimum zone, Eastern Pacific Ocean - ETNP2014_SV_400_PacBio MetaG (Illumina Assembly) | ecosystem: Environmental > Aquatic > Marine > Hypoxic... | reverse complement strand
TGAAAAAAATAAATTTTTTGATTAAACTTAATAGAGAAGGAAAACTTAAGGTTGTTGAGCCTAATGAAAATCTAAAAGAATCTTATATTAATAAATCTAAAAGTTCTTTAAAATCTGCGAAAATCCTAATGGATAATGATCAAATAGAAGATGCTGTTCCCATGGCTTATTATTCAATGTACAATATGCTTACTGCTTTGCTTTACAATACTGGAATAAAGTGCGAGAATCATTCAGGATCAATTTTGCTATTAAAGGAACTTTTTGGGATAAATAATTCAAAAATAAGCTTTGCAAAAACAGAACGTGTAGATAAACAATATTATGTTAATTTTAAAATAAGCAAACAAGAAGTTGTCAATCTTATGAAAACTGCAGAAGAATTTAATTCTACGATTTTTGATTTTATTGATAAGATGACTTCAATACAAGCAGAAAGATACAAAGAGCAATTAGAAGATTCTTTACAAGCTGAATAGTCATTATTTTTATTTGGCTTAATCCTATAATTTTTTAATGAAAAAACAAAAGATTTAAATAGTATTACGTAATATTACGTAATATAGTAATATTTAACTATGCTAAATATATCCCCCATTAGTACAAAACTAAGTGAGTGTCCCACCCCTACTGAGTTAAATCAAAGGAGCATATTATATGAAAAGTGCTGCAAAATGGAATTAATAGCAAAAGTAAGCAAAGGAAGCAGGATGGACCAGGTTTATATTCCAAAACACAGGCCTGGATTAAATGTAGGCAGTTATGTAGTTGTTAAGCAATTAGAAGTATTGGAAAAAGTCCAAGAAAAACCTTATTATTATAATATTAAATACATTGAACCAATAAAATTAGAAATAATAAATAAAATTTTTAATATAATAAACAAAAATGGAATTGTAGATAATATAATTATTACTGGTTCTTTTCTTGAGAAAGGCTTTAATTTCAATGATATAGATATAATTACAATAAGCAACAACAAAATAGATTCAAAATATATTGAAAATTTAATAAAAACAAATATTGGAATAAAGGCTCACCTGATATTGTTAAGCAACAAAGCAATAATAGAAGGATTAGCAACAGACCCCCTCTATAATTTAATGTTAAGCGAATGTATTTCAAAAAAAAGGCTAATTTATAAAATTAAGAAAAAAATAAATTATAAGATTTTGGACTTGCATCTATTAAAAAGCAAATCCTTATTAGATAATTTTGATATTTTAAGTGGAAAGGAAAAATATAGCCTTACCAGAAATATGGTTTCTATATCATTATTCATTGAAAACAAAAAAATAAATTATGAAATCTTAAATAAGGAAATTAGAATGCTACTTGATCTAAAAAACGTAGATGAAATAAAGCAAAATAGAATTAATAAAAAATCGTTTTTGAAAAATTACAATAAAATATATAAAAAAACGTTCAACAAAATTATGAAAAAAATAAAAAATGGTTCAAAACAGAAATAAGTTAATTGATTTGTTCATAGGAAATGTCTCCAACTCAATAATTCATGAAATATTTGAAAAATCCATCGATGATGAAAATATTTCTAGTAGATATGAAAAAGAACTAACAACTAGTTTTAACATAGCTAAGAAATATAGAGAGAAAATAAACCCTATTGATAGAAAACTTCCAGATAAAGATATTGAATGCATAAAAACAAAAATTACGAATAAAATTAGATCAGAATTACTATTAAGAATATCAAAAGGCTATGAGAATATTGATTTGGATTTAATAGAAGAATTAGTTAATAGGCGCCTTAAAAGCCTAAAAATTCTTTAAACAAACTCAAACAAGCTTTGATTGATCAAAGACTCATAAAAAGCTACATTTGTCATGTTTAACTTGCTTAATTGCTTAAGGCTTTCGCAACTCTGCCTTAAATATTGATTAATAACCTTATCACAAACAGTATAATCCTGCTTAGGAGGCAATACAAATTTCATATAGCAATTATCTTTCCTGCTTTCTCTGCTAATAGACTCACAAATCTCGCTTTTATCCATAATTTGCGCTATATTGCTTAAGCAAACATCCTTTGTCCTTTCATCAATTATCTTATTGCAATAACTTCTATCCCCTAAAACTTCTCCCATCTTGTTAAAACATAAGTCCTTAGAAGTTTGCAATTGTAATTCATTGCATGATTTTTCTGCTCCTAACTTATCTTGTTTTGCTATCTTCTCAACTTTTTCTAAAGTTTCAAATGTTGTTAATGCGGAATTTCCAATTGAACTATCAACTGCATTATCTTCTGTTTCTTCAACTTTAGTTTCTTCTATTTCTTTTGTTTCTTCAATTGGCTCTTCTTGAATTGTCTCATCTTCTTCAACAACTAGTTCTTCTATAACTTCTCCTTCCTTAATCTCAACAGGCAATGTTGCTACTGCTTTTTGTCCATTATAGGATGCTATTGCCCTCAACATATAATTTCCTGGTTCTAAATCAAGGGGAACATTAACCTTAATTTGCTTAGAGCCTTTTGTTTCTATAGCTCTTGTTTCTTCCTTAAATGAAACTATCTCGTTTGTTGCAATATCAATAAGCTCATATTTCAAAAAAACATCATATCTTTTTGAAGAGCCTAAATTGTCTATCTCAGAAATAAAAACTACATTTTCTCCTGCTTTGACATTAACATTAACCGGATCTAAATTTAAATCTAAAAGCATTTCTGGTGTACCTAAATTAAAAAAATTAAGGAATAAAAATGAAACAACAACTAAGCTAATAAAAATTCCTGCAATGCTTATCATAGTTGTTGGAGAAAAATGAATAGTATGCCTTACTTCTGTTCCATAAGCTTGCCTTATAGCCTCATCAACATCCCTAGAATTATGGCCATTTTTGATAAGGAAATTCCTTAATGTATTTGAATCATAACCTTTCCTTAAGTTATCCTGCAGATATTTAACAAGACCTTGGTTTGCCATAGATTATTTTTTCTTATTATATATTTAAATGTTGTTTAATATGTTTATTTGAATCTGAAAATTAGTTTCATTATAGTTATTCTTTATCCCTTATTTATCCATTATATATTCTTTATTTATACTTAATAATGTATAAATTTAGAAAGATTTAAATATCGAAATACAAATATTTATATATAAATCTATGAATTAAGTAGTAAAAGTACAAGATATAGCATAAATTTAGTACAATTAAAGTACTTTTTATACAAAATGGCTGGTAAAAGTATCCAAATTAGAATAACAGTTTCTGAAGAAATCAATGATTTATTAGAAGGGGCAGCTAAAAAGCTCGGCAAAAAAAAGTCTATGCTAGCCAGAGAACTAATGGAACAAAAGTTATATGACTTAAACTTAATCCAAAAAAAGCTAAAGGAATTATAAAATGCTTAACTCAAAAAAATCCCAAGTTGCAGTTTTTGTAATAATAGGGTTAGTCATGCTTATCATAACTGCTATGTTTTTCTTCATTACATCGCAAGAAAAAGAAGAGATAGCTCCAGGAGTCTATGTTTCCATCCAGGAAGTCCCAACAGAAATTGACCCGGTAAGCTCTTTTATAACCCAATGTTTAGAAGATGTAAGCTCTAAAGGATTAAAGATTATAGGAGAACATGGAGGATACATAAGCTTAGATGACCCCATCTTGTCAGGAGAAACTTTCTATATAAGCAGAAACCCAACTGAAAGTGATGCAGTAATATTTGCTCCTGGTGGAGAATTTAAAATACCTTACTGGTATTACCTTGAAAGCAGTAATACATGCAGCCAATGCGCATTCAAAAGCAAAAGGCCTCCTTTAAGGAACGAAGAAAATTCCATTGAAAAACAGCTCAACAGGCATATAGAAAAAGAGCTTCCTTCATGCTTAGATAATTTTGCAGGCCTTAAAGAACAAGGTTATGAGATTAGTGTAAAGGATAACTTAAAAGCAAACACAAAAGTAGCTGAAAATGATGTTGTAATTGTTTTAGATTATGGTGTTAAAGCAAAAAAAGGAGATGTGAGCTCTTCATTAGAACAGTTTTTTATCAGAGTTCCAGTAGACTTGCAGGAAATATATAATCTTGCAACTGAAATAACTAACTTACAGCAGCAATACAGATTTTTAGAAAGGCAAACAATGAACTTGATTTCTTCTTTTGCGGCTGTTGACGTTGATAAATTACCCCCTACTTCTGATATGAAATTTGAGTTAGGAACTGCAAACATCTGGCTTAAATCTGATGTCAAGCAAAAAATAAGCCAGATGCTCTCAGCCTATATTTCTCTTTTCCAGGTGGATGGCACTAAAAACTTCAACCATAATTTCTATAGCTCAGAGCTAAAGCAAAGAGTTTATGATAGCATGATAGTTCCAGTAGCTAACCCGGCCTATAATAATTTAGAAGTTACCTTTAATTACTTAGATTTCTGGCCATTGTATTTTGACTTAAATTGTGATGGCGAGGTTTGCGAGCCAGAATCAGCCACTTCAAGTGTATTATCTTTCTTTGGCATACAAAGATATAATTTTGCATATGATGTTTCATTCCCCGCATTAGTCGAAATTTTTGATGAGTCTGCTTTGAATAACCAAGGGTATAAATTCAATTTTTTCCTGGAATCTAATGTAAGGAATAACAAAGAGCTTATGTCTGAATTTATTCCCCTGCAAACAGTATCAGTTCCAAGAACATCCTTATTATGCACTTTAAGCAATAAAAAATCAGGAGATGTAACTGTTAAAGCGCTAAATAAAATAACAGGAATGCCTGTCAAGGATGCCAGTGTTTCTTTCTATGTAGCTGGAGAAAGTTGTTATATTGGCAAAACAAATGAAGAGGGAATTTTAACAACAAAATTCCCAACAGGAACTATTGGCGGTCTTGTAAGCATATTAAAGCAGGATTACCTTAAAAGCTCAAAGTTATTTGATGCGAAAACAAACAAGGAGGATTATATCGATTTTAATCTTGACCCTGTTTTAGGCAAAAAAATTGTTGTGAAGAAAAAATTGATGGAAAAAGTTGGAGATAGCTGGCAATTCTCCAATAAAATTTCTGATTTAAAGCCAAATGAAGAGGCATTTGTATCATTAAAAAGAATAAGCTCCTTAAATGAGGATGATTTTAGCGCAGTAGTTAATGTTAGGGGAGATGAAGAATCTAAAATAAAACTTTCTCCTGGAAAATATGAGCTTAGCATTAACCTGTTTTCAAGAGAACACCTGGTAATTCCAGAAAAAAAAGAGACGAGAAAAACTGGATTGTTTACTGAAAAAGAATTTACTATTCCGGGAATTGAATTTGGAGAAAATAATCCTTATCCTTCAGGAGGATTAAAGCTTAATATAACTATAACAAAAGAAGACATGAAAAAAGGCACTATTGTTTTGTATGCCTTAGGCATTGCGCTTGATAGAGTTATTGCTAGCAAAAAATCTATAACCGATATTCAGGAGTCTGCTAAGATTAATGAATACTCAAGAGTCTTTGCAGCGCTGTTAAAGCCGGAGTTTAAATAAAAAATGAATAAAGATTGAGCCATTAAAAAAATATTAAAAAAATATCAATAAAATTTCGAAAAAATAATGCAATAAAAAAATTAAATATTAAATCATTGAAATAAAATTAAAATAATAATTAAAAAATGATATTAAAAAATATGATAATGTTTTGGAACAAAAAATTGATTGGAACATTGAGGAAAAATGATGATGATGCAATAATAAAATTAAAAATATAACAATAAAAAACAATGAAACAATATTAAAATTCAATAAAAAATAAAATATCAATTTAAAAAAATTAACAATAAAAATAAAATATCAATTTAAAAAAATTAACAATAAAAATAAAATAAACATTAAGAATAATAATAATCCAATGAAAAATAATTTATTAAAATAAAAATGTTATTTAAAAAATTCAGGAAGAAAATTGCAATCTTAATGATTTTATTAGTTGTAATGCTTCCTTTATATTCAGCTTCTGTGTTTGCTGCCTTAGAAGTTGAAGCTCGCGGGGAATTTAATGTTAAAAATTTTATAAAAGAAACTGATTACATTATATTCAAAGCAACTGCATCTATTCCTGGAGATGATGCTATTACTCCAAATCAATTGGTATTAGGCTCTAGTGTTAATTTTGACAGCTGCGCAGCAAGCATTAATGGATTTAACTGCCAATTAAGGTTCCCACAGCAAGGAACAGATAGGTTTGATGCTAAAGGCATCCCATATACAATAACATTAAAAAATGATAATGGAAATATTGTTGAGACTAAAACAGATAATTTTTACGTTGATAATTTACCTCCAGTTATTGAACAGTTTAATTTAGACAGGAATTTGATAAATTCCGGAACTCTTAAGTTTTCTTTTGACATCTCAGACAGGGCTTGTAATGATGCAGGATGTTCAGGAAAATGCTCTGGATTAAGCAGATTAGAACTAACTGAAGCTAATGGTAATTTTGAAGAGACTGTTACCCTTAACACTCAATCATGCTCCATTTCAGATGTGTATGAAACTGCATCTTCGTTTTCAGATGGAGAATACACAATTATTGCAAAGGCATATGATAAGTTCAACCATGTTTCTTCAGCCGCAACTGCAAGTTTTGAATTTGACAAAACAGCCCCAGTTATAGATGCAAATACTTTTAGAATTGCAGATAGCTTGGATAATAACATTAATTATTTTGGCCTTAGCGCTGTTCCAGTGATTGTAAAAGTAGATATCAGAGATGCTGATTTGGATAAACAAAATATTTTTGCAGGCCTTAACGAACTTGATAAGCTTGGAAATCTAGGAAATGAGCGAGGTATATGCGGAGAAACTGTTAATAGCATTACAACATGCTCATGGAACATTAACTTAAATCCTGCTAATTCCGGAATAAAAACTATAACTATAAGCGCAACTGATAACTCTGGAAATAATGCTGAAAAAGCTATTACAAAAAATCTTGATTTAGATGATAATGGCCCCGGAGTGCTTTCATTGGCTTCTACCAGGATTGTTGATGGTAAAAGTTATGCAAGGCTTATAGATAATGATTTTATTGCTACATTAAGAGAAGGCGAATCTGGAATTAGTGTTTCTGATATTAAATTGCATTATGAAAATTCTGTTAAATCCGCTGATTCCTGTGAACAAGCTGTTGATTTATGGCAATGCGCATGGACTGGAATTGATTTTAGCAATGCAGGAACAACTAGTGTTTTTATTGATTCGGATTCTAAAGATAGAATTGGAAATACTGTTTCTCCTGTATTTTCAACTGATGTTATTGTGGATAATTCTCAATCTAGGCTGCTTCAGATAGTTGTAAGGGCTATTGGCGGCTCTGAAGAAGCTTTAAGCGTAGCAAAAACTTATGATAAGATACAAGTAGAAGCAGCTATTGAAGATGATTCAATATCAACTGCTGTTGGAGACTTTTCTAATTTTATTTCTGGTTTAGATAATTTGGAAGCTGATGTGTGTGTAAAAACAGGGGACAGGACAATTGTGTGTTCATGGACAACTCCCAGTATTGATATTCAGGGTTATATTAACGATGTTATAACTCTTAAATTTACAGATATTTCCGGAAATGTTTTAGAAGTTGCTGAGCCTTTTACTGTTTATGGGGTTTCTGGAGAAGAATCTCCTGATTTTTTTGATAATGAAGTTGTTTGTTCTCCTTCTTTATTAGATAGGGAAACTATGTCTATGATAAGCCAGCGCGCTTTTTGCCAAGTTATTTTAACGCCTAAGTCTAACAATGTGGAGCCTTTATCAGTGAGTTTAGGGGAATGTTCCGGTGATACTTCATTCGCTGAAAGCTTTGAATTGTTTAATGAAGTTGGTTCTGAAAATTTTATTCGGGTAAAATTCAATCAGCAAACTGCTAATGTTGATGACATCATGTTTGATTGTCCGCTTAATATTATTAGCAGGAAAGGAACTGAAGTCTTCATTAATCCCGAAACAGAAAATGTTAACCTTAAGTTTGGATTGTATAACATGCCTTTAGGAGAATTAGCTGCAAACATCCAAAAAGAGATCGATAATGCAAAAGAAGATGCAACCGAAATGTGGGATTATGTTGGTTATCTAAAGGATTTTATGTTCTACGCTACAAGAAGTTGTCAGATTGGAAATATTATTGCAACAATTATTGGTACTTTTAACTCTATAGGAGATATAATTCGTGCTATGACTATAGCAAATGGTGGATTAACAGAAGGAAACAGAATGGCTTGGGACTTTTCAACTGAAGAATTAAGGCAAAGTGGTATGGACATTTTTGGAGGAAAGGATGGGATTAGTAGTTTTTGTGGATTTGTTAATTGTAAAGCAACACCTGGTCCTGGAGGAAAAGTAGATTTTACTTTTGGTGGAGCTAAAAATTTATTAGACAATTGGAAAATAGGTGGTGAAAAATTTATAGGAAGTATTGGAGGAGACTTTGGAGGAGACTTTGTTGATGATTGGTTTGGCGATCCAAAAACAAAAAAGAAACCCATTTCTGAATATATGAATCCAAAAGACAGCATAGTAGTTGCAACATTAACTGGTTGCATCTCAGGAATAATACATGGTATTGACAAGTATAGACAGATACAATGCATGTATGCTGATTGCTTAGAAACTGGTGTTGGAAAACAAGGTCTTCCTGTATATGCCTGTGATGACCAAAAAGCATATGCTGAATGTAAATATGTAACTGGGGAGATTTTCAAAGCTATTCCTTTTACTGCTATATTCGACTATTATGCTAATATGATAAAATCTGCATTTTCAAATCCTTTTGCTTTAATGGGGGCAGGAATTAGGGCACTTTGTACACCGGAAATTATTATGGGTGCTCCTTGGCTCTATAGTATATGTTCAACAACAAAAGTAATTTCATTCATTGGAGCAACACTCCAAGAAGTAACTTCAATATTCGAAGAAGGAGTATTCACAATAAATGAAGATTATTGTGACAGGCTGGATGATGATGAGGATGAAGGAGATGATAATGATTAGGGAGGATTTTTTTAATTAAATGAATAACAAAAAAGCAAGTGTCCTGAAAAAAAGTACAAGTGTGCCAAAAAACGGGACAAGAGATGGTTAGGGTTAGTGGGATGGATTAAAATGATTTACAATACAGTTATGATTAACAAAGAGAAAATATGAACAAAAAAGAACTTGAATTTATTTTAGAGGAAGGAGAAGGGCTTAAACTAGAATTCAAAGAAAGCCTTAAGAATCTTGATAAAGAAATAGTTGCATTTGCAAATTCTTCTGGTGGCAGAATATTTTTAGGAGTAAGTGATGATAATAAGATTAAGGGCATTAAAATTAATAATAAACTAAAATCACAAATTCAAGATATTGCAAGAAATTGTGATCCTTCCATCAATATTAAGATTGAAACATTTGATAATATTTTAATAATTAATGTTTTGGAAGGATCTGATAAGCCATACAAATGCTCTTCTGGATTTTATTATAGGCAAGGACCCAATTCTCAAAAACTAGGCAGGAATGAAATTTTAGTCTTTGCAATGAAATCTGGAAAAATATTTTTTGATGAGCAAACTTGCGAAAAATTCGATTTTAAAAAAGATTTTGATAATGAAAAATTTGAAATGTTTTTAAGAATGTCTAAGATATCCAAAACTCTTTCAACAGAGCAAATATTGCTAAACCTTGGACTTGGAAAAAAAGAGAAAGAAAAATTTTTCATTAATAATGGTGGAGCGATGCTTTTTGCAAAAGACATTAACAAAATTTATTATCATACAAAAGTTACTTGTGTAAAGTTTAAAGGGGCTGGAAGAACCTCAATCCTTGACAGGAAAGATTTTAATGATGATATAATAAACAATATCGAAAATGCTGTTAAGTTTATTCTTCAATACCTCCCATTAAGATATGAGATTACAGGACTTCACAGGAAAGAATCTTATGAAATTCCAGAAGATGCCATTAGAGAAGCAGTCGTTAATGCTCTTATCCACAGAGATTATTTTGAAAAAGGGGCGAATGCGCAAATTAATATTTTTGATAATAAGGTGGAAATCATTAATCCAGGCGGACTTGTCACAGGCCTTAATAAAAAGGATTTTGGAAAAATAAGCATTAGCAGAAATCCTTTGCTTCTATCTTTATTAAGCAAGACTGAGCTTGTAGAAAAAATTGGGAGTGGAATCAAAAGGATTCTGGAGTCTGTTAAAAAGCAAGGATTAAAAGACCCCTTGTTTGAGTTTAACGGATTCTTTACAGTAACTTTCTTAAGGCCAAAAAAAACTACCCAGAAAACTACCCAGAAAACTACCCAGAAAATTCTTGAATTAATTAAGAAAAATCCCAATGCGACAAGAGAAGAAATTGCTGAATTTACAGGAATAACTTCTAATGGCATCAAATACCACTTAAAGAACTTAAAGCAAAAAGGCCTGTTAAAAAGAATAGGTCCAGCAAAAGGAGGGCATTGGGAAGTTAAAAAATGAACTTAAACAAAAAAGCGCATCAAGTTGAGAATGTCCCTGTAAATGTCCCTGTAAATGTCCCTGTAAACCAAAGGCAGAAAAACATAATTTTGATGATTAATAAATACAAAAAGATTACAACTAAAGAGATATTTATGCAGTTTAAGGAACTTAATATTAAAACAATAAAAAGAGATTTGGCTTATCTAAAACAAAAAAAATTGATAAGGTTTACAGGAGCTCCAAAAACAGGCCACTATGAATTAATAAGAATCCCCAATGAAATTATAAAAAAGAGATTAAAGAAAAATGATTAAGAAAAAATTATCAAAAAAATCCCCGCAAATGGAAAGCATGCTAACAGTTATCCTATTATTGATTTCAATAGTTTCATTTGGCTTTTACAGTGAGAATAAAATTACTGGAAATGTAGTGAATGAAAAAGGTGGCTAAATAACATGGCAATAAATAAAGAAAAAAGTACTCATATGAGGAAAAAAGTACTCATAGATATACCTAAGCTGGAAATACTTAGTTCATACACTTCAGACTATAAATTAAGGATCCATGGCAGAGCAATATCCAAACAGCTAAAACTAAGCCAAAAAAACATTTCGAATCATCTTAAAAGAATGCATGAAATGGGCATCATTAATTATGAAATCTTAGGCAAAAATAAAAATTATTACCTCAATAACACAGAAAACATAAGATTATTCCTAATTCAAGCTGAAATATTCAAGGCGTTGAAAATATTTAATAGTAATTTTGAAATTCAAGATATAACTGCTAATATTAAAGAATACTTAGAAGGGATTATCTTAATTTTTGGAAGTTTTTCTAAAGGGTATGCTGCTAAAGGCTCAGATCTGGATATATTAGTAATTGGCAAAATAAAAAACAAGGCAAAAATTGAGAAGATTGGGGCAAGATACAATATTAAATTGCACTTAATTAATGTGTCAAAAAAGGAATTTGAAAATGGATTAAGAAAAAAGAAAGCATTCATGATTGAAATTTTAAAAGGACATATTATTGTTGAAGGATTTGAAGAATTCGTTAATATTGTGTGGAGATTTTACAATGAATAAGATTGAATGGTGCTTAAGGCAAAAGAAAGGAATTACTTTAATTGAGAGAAATGAAAACTTAGCTAAAGACTATGTTCAAAAATCTGAAGAAGCTCTTGAGTCTATGGCTCAATTACAAAATATTAACTGGAAATCTATAACAGGATATTATGCATGCTATAATATGCTCTTCTCATTGTTAATGAAATGCGGAATAAAATGCGAAATACACGAATGCAGCTTAGAATTGATGAAATTATTTTCCAGTTTTGATGAAGAAGATGTTGTATTTATTAAAAAGTTGAAAGACAAAAGAATAGATGTG
>Ga0187833_10005573_pt1 | contig 11837 bp, 12 predicted proteins | sample ETNtaG_37_FD_167968 | JGI IMG/M metagenome (GOLD analysis project Ga0187833, IMG submission 167968) | Marine microbial and viral communities from oxygen minimum zone, Eastern Pacific Ocean - ETNP2014_SV_400_PacBio MetaG (Illumina Assembly) | ecosystem: Environmental > Aquatic > Marine > Hypoxic... | reverse complement strand
ATATTGATGATACATTTAATAAAGACAAATACGCAGTTACTTTTATAGGTGAAAGTAAAAATGGAATTATTTGGTATGGAATTCTTGGTTTTTTGATTGGAGTTATTTTATCTTTCTCATTTAACTTATATTATAAAAACAGAAATATAAAATAATGCTTAACAAATATAATATTAGTTTACCTAATATTATTTTTTTATTAGTTATATTTTTGCCATTGGTATCTATTTTTGGACCTTTTTTAGCTGATTTTTTTTTGTCTCTATCTTCTTTGTTATTTCTTATTTATTGCGTAATAAAAAAAAATTATAAATTTTTCAAAAATATTTTTTTTATTATTTTTTTAATTTGGTATTTTTATTTAGTTTTTTTATCTCTAACATCCAAATATCCTCTTTTGTCTCTACAAAGTTCTCTATTCTACATTCGTTTCGGTGTTTTTGCTCTATGTGTATATTACTTAATAGTAAACAATAAACAATTTTTGAAATTTTTTTGTTTATCTCTATTGATTACTTTTGTTTTTTTGACTTTAAACTCTTTTTTTCAATATTTTTTTTACTTTGATTTTTTTGGTAATAGATATGATGGTATTAGATTGTCAGGTGTTTTTGGGGATGAAAAAATTCTTGGGAGTTATTTATCTAGATTGGCACCCTTATTTATTGGTTTAACTTTTATTGTTTTTAAAAATAATAATAAAATTGTATATTTGAGTATTATAATATTTGTTTTAATAGATCTTCTCGTTTATCTCTCTGGAGAAAGAGCAGCTTTTTTTAATTTATTATTTTTTTCAGTAATTTTAATTTTTTTTACTTATTCCTTTAAAAAAATTAGAATCATTGCATTAGTTATTTCATTAGTTATGATATCTCTTCTTTCCTTATATAATAATTCAAATTTTGATAGAATGATTACCAAAACCATAAAACAAACTAACATACTGAATGACAAACCTAATTTATTTTCAATACAGCATCAAGTAATATACTCGACATCTTTTAAGATTCTTAAAGACCACTTTATATTTGGTATTGGACCAAAAAATTTTCGAGAATTTTGTAAGTCGGAAAAATATAAAACTTTTACAGATATAGATCCGTCTGTGGATGGTTGTCAGTCACATCCACACAATTTTTATATACAACTTCTTGTGGAAACTGGCCCCTTAGGTATTTTACCGATAATAGTTTTATATATATCTTTGTCATTTGTTTATTTAAAACATTTTTTTTATTTATTTCTAAAAAATAAAAAGTTTCTTAATGATAACTTTGTAATCATATCGTCATCTCTTTTAATAAATTTCTGGCCATTTATACCTACAGGTAATTTTTTTAATAATTATGTTAGTTTTTTAATTTACTTACCTTTGGGTTTTGTTATTTATATGATTCAAGAAAAAAAATATAGAGTCTAATGAAAAGTTAAATTATGAATGAAGATATACAAGACGATATTGAATTACTTAATTTAATGTTAAAAGATTATAATAATCAAGAATTTTTATATAAACCAGGACCTTATTGGGAAAATTACAGTGCTAGAATAACAAAAGCAATAAAATATTACGGATTAAAGAATTTTAAATCAAATAGCTTAATTTTAAACGGATACGATGAAGCAATTCCCATCAGTCCTTTTGATTTAGTTCCAACTTCTCCTTTAAAACATATGATAAGAAAAATTGCTCAAAATCCTATATTAAGTAAATTTTTTCATTACCCTTATGACCTTAAAACAATTATTAAATATTCTGATCACTTATTTAATCAAATTGTCAATTATAAAAGTAAGTATTACAATAATATACTCAATGATTGGTACTCAAAATTTTTAAACAAATACTCCCTACCAAATACTCTCGCTGGGAAACCTCACATAATAAACACAATATTACTCAATAACAATAAAATTGGAGCTGAATATCTCACTGCTTTTATCGATATACATAATTATTCAAAAGTAGTTAATTTTGATAAAATTAAAACAGTTTTTGAAATTGGCGGTGGTTACGGTGCCTTCGCTCATAGTTTGCTAACAATATTTCCTAACATAAAGAAATACATTTATTTAGATATTCCTCCAATTCTTTATGTTGGAACTCAATACCTAAAATATTTTTTTGGTAAAAATGTAAAAGATTATAGGCAAACTAGTAAATATAAAAAAATTCACTTTTCTTCAGATGACAAAATAGAAATTATTGCATTATGTCCATGGCAAATAGAAATGGTTGAAGCTGAAGTAGATTTCTTTTGGAATAGTTATTCATTCCAAGAAATGACTCGGGATATTCTGGTAAATTATCTTAATTATATTCAATATTTTTTAAAAAATTATAATTCAAAAATAGGCTTAAGAATGTATACAAATGGCTCTAGTAGAAGTTTATCTTTAAAAGATATAGAAAAGATTTTTCAAAAAAACACCTTTTTTCATTTAGATGAATTAAAAGCAGACATTAATATAAAAAATGATAAATATTATTTTGGCTACTTGAAAAACACGCTAAAAAGTTAAGCTATGGAAGAAAAAAATTGGAAAATAGTAATAAAACCTTCAAAAGGTTTTGTGAATATAAACTTAAAAGAGTTGATAAAATATAAGGACCTTATAACTTTATTTGTTAAAAGAGACTTCGTGACTTTTTATAAGCAAACTATATTGGGTCCTTTGTGGTATATTTTGCAACCTTTGTTAAATACAATTGTTTTTACAATAATTTTTGGAAATTTAGCAAAAATACCAACAGATAATCTTCCTCCTTTTTTATTTTATATGGCAGGGAATATCATTTGGGGATATTTTGCATTTTGTTTGAATTCGATATCAACTACTTTTGTAACAAATGCAGATTTGTTTGGAAAGGTTTACTTTCCAAGAATAGCTGTACCTATTTCAATAACAATTATTGGTTTATTTCAATTTATTTTACAATTTATTTTTTTCATTTGTTTTTATATTTATTTTGTTTCAAAAGGATTAGATATAAAGGTTAGTTACTCTATTTTATTTTTACCATTGATACTTTTTCAAATTGCTTTAGTTGCGCTTGGTTTTGGATTATTAATTTCATCTTTAACAAGTAAATACAGAGATTTAGTTTTTGTTTTGGGATTTGGAATTCAATTATGGATGTTTGCAACACCAATAGTTTATCCTTTGACTATAATACCAGATAATTATGTGATATTTAGTATCTTGAATCCAATGACTTCGATTGTCGAGTGTTTTAAATATATTTTTTTTAATGAAAGTTCTATAAAATTTGCTCATATTTTATTAAGTTGTCTAATAACACTAATAGTTTTTGTTTTAGGTATTGTTGTATTCTATAGAACAGAAAAAAATTTTTTGGATACAGTTTAAACTGTGAAAGTTTCTATTAAAATTGAAGGTTTATTCAAAGAATATAAACTTGGTGTAATAGGAAGAGGCACATTATATAGAGATTTGCAATCTTGGTGGGCTATTAAACAAGGCAAAGAAGATCCTAATTCATTAATTGGCGCTAATTATAATAAAAAAGTTAATAATATTTTGGCACTTAAAAACATCAATCTAGATATCAACAAAGGTGAAGTTATTGGTATAATAGGTTCAAATGGAGCAGGAAAATCTACTCTCTTAAAAATACTTTCTAGGGTTACTTCTCCAACTAAAGGAAGAATCCTTGCAAATGGGACAATAGCTAGTTTACTTGAAGTTGGAACAGGTTTTCATCCAGAATTAACTGGGAGGGAAAATATTTTTTTAAACGGAGCAATAAATGGTCTAACAAAAAATGAAATAATGGAAAGATTTAATGATATTGTGAATTTTGCTGGAGTTAAAAAGTTTTTAGATACGCCAGTAAAAAGATATTCTTCAGGTATGCATGTTAGATTAGGATTTGCTGTAGCAGCACATCTGGATCCAGATATATTAATTGTAGATGAGGTATTAGCAGTTGGTGATGCTGATTTTCAAAAAAAAGCTATTAATAAAATTAAAGAAGTTAGTAGTGATAAAAAAAGAACAGTTATTTTTGTAAGTCATAATATGAATTCAATAAAAAAGCTTTGTGACAGGGTAATAGTTTTATCTAAGGGGCAAATAATTAAAGATGATAATCCTAGTAATTCAATCGAATTTTATCTTGGAGAAGTATCTATAACCGAAAGAACGTATAAAAAAATTCAATTTGATAAGGATAATTGTCCAGGAGGTAATTTAGTAAGACTAAAATCAATTGAAACAAGAAATTCTTCTAATCAATTATGTTCAAAGTTTAATATTGATGAAGAAATAATAATAAAAATGTTTTTTGAAGTTTTAAAAGAAGGATTTAATGTTTGTTGTTCGTTATTTTTTAATTATTTTAATCCTAAAAATTTAAGTGGTGACGGTAGTTTTTACGCATTAGATAATTATGTTAAAAATAAATGGGATGGAGACAGTTATTTTAAAAAAGGCAACTATGAGGCCACTTTAGTTATTCCTCCGAACTTACTCAATGATGGAATTTTTGGAGTTAGTGCAAATATTTTTTTACCGCCATCTAACTTAGACAGTGCACTTCAAGTAAGAGAAATAAATATAATTTATTTCGATATAATTGATAATTTTAATAAAAACTCACCGAGAGGTTCCTATCCTTATGATTGGCAGTTAGGTAGTACAGGTTTTATGATAAGGCCAAAATTAAATTTTTTTACAAAATTTACAAGCATCTAATGGGAAAAAAAATTTATAATGCAGCTATCATAGGTTGTGGAAATATAGCTTGGGATTATGATATAAAAATACAACTAAATATACGTTTACTCATGCAGGATCGTATGTTTTATCAAAAAGAGTTAAACTTATAGCTATTTCTGATATTAATAAAAAAAAATTAACAAAATTAAAAAACATTAAAGAATAAATGCACAATTTTAAGGTAAAATTAATAGCTGAAATAGGTTGGAATCATATGGGAGATATTGAACTCGCAGAGAAAATGATTCAGAGCGCAGCTTTGAATGGTGCTGATATTTGTAAATTTCAGACTTGGAATGAAAAAAACTTAAAATCTGGTGATTGGGATAAAGACGGAAGAAGAGAGGTTTATAAAAAAGCTCAACTAAGTATTGATGATCATAAAAAATTAATTCAAATTTGCAAATCATACAATGTAGAATTTTTAACCTCAGTATTCAATATTAAAGACATTCAATTTTTAAAGAAACTAAATTTAAAAATGATAAAAATTCCTAGCCATGAAATTTACAATCTTAAATTAATTGAAAAATGTATAAGCGCGTTTAATAAAGTACTAATTTCTACAGGAGCTTCGTATTGGAATGAATTAGAAACTTTATCAAAAAATATAGATTTAAGTAAAGCAGTTTTTATGCACTGTGTTTCTTCATATCCATGTCCAATAGAAAAAGTTAATTTACCTAGATTAATTCTGATGAAAAATTTTACTAATAATTTTGGGTATAGCGGCCATTTTACTGGAATTGATGATGCAATTGCAGCAATATGTCTGGGGGCAATTTATGTAGAAAAGCATTTTACAATCGATAGATCTTTGGCTGGAAGAGATAATAAATTTGCTTTGTTGCCAAAAGATTTAAACAGAATAAATTTATTTAGAAAAAACTTTTGTCAAATGAACACAGATCTTGGCAAAGATTTACAAGAATGTGAGAAAGATACTTATAAAAATTATCGAGGTAGGTGGTCAAATGAATAACTCAAAAAAACAATCAGATAAATTTTCAGTAGTAATCAGAACAAAAAATGAAGAAAGATGGATTGGACATGCAATTCAATCAGTTATTGATAATATTAAAAAACCTCAAATTATAATTGTTGATAATAAATCTAAAGATAAGACATTACATATTGTTAAACAATTTATTGAAGACCCAAAATTAAAAGGCACTAGTGATCACTATACTGATATTAAGATATTAATAATAGATGATTATTCTCCAGGAAAATCCCTAAACATAGGTGTAAAAAATTCTAAATATGAAAACATTTTTTTTATTTCTGCTCATTGTGTATTAAATAAATTTAGCAGCAAAAAACTGATAAAAAATTTAAATAGTTTCAAAGCAATTTTTGGTAAGCAAATCCCAATTTGGGAAGGTAAAAAAATTTCAAAAAGATACCTTTGGAGCCATTTTATAGATAAAGAAGTTATAAATATGTATTCAAAATTTGAAAAAAGATATTTTTTTCATAACGGAGCAAGTGTTTTTAAAAAATCATTTTTAAAAAAATTTCCCTTTGATGAAAATTTAACAGGTAAAGAGGATAGATATTGGATAAAAAATATAATTAAAAAAGGTTATTCATATTTATACGATCCAAGTTTTGAAGTTCTTCATCATTATACCCCCGAAGGTAATACTTGGAAAGGATTGGGCTAAATGTACAAAAAAAAAAAAATTCTGGCCATTACTTTAGCAAGAGGTGGGTCAAAAGGAGTTAAAGATAAAAATATAAAATCGATTTGTGGTAAACCACTTATATTTTATACAATTAGAGAAGCTAAAAAAAGCAAGTATATAGATAGATACATTGTTTCAACAGATAGTAAAAAGATACAAGCAATTTCAAAAAAGTATGGTGCAGAGGCACCTTTTTTAAGACCAAAATATTTATCTTCTGATGCAGCTTCGTCTGTTGGTCCTCTTAAGCACGCTATTAAATGGACTGAAAAAGATGAAAAAATTAGATATGATATTATTTTAGAACTTATGTGCACGAATCCTCTAAAAAAATCAAAGGATATAGATTCTATTATTGAAAAAATTATTAATACTGAAGCTGACAGCGTTATAGCTGTACATAGATTAGAGGATCATCATCCAATTAGAATAAAAAAAATAATAAATGATAAAATAGTAAATTTTTGTTTAAAGGAAAAACATGAAACAAGAAGACAAGACTTAAAACCAAAAGCCTATATAAGAAGTGGCTCAATCTATGCCTTGCAAAGAGATCACATAATGATTGAAAATCGTAGGTATGGTTCTAAAAATAGCAGACCATATATATTGCCTGAATCTAGAGCAATTAATGTTGACAATAAAATTGATTTTATAGTTGCAGCACAAATAATAAAAAATGAAAAGTAATAAAAATCTTTTGATTATGACTTCAATTGATGATCTGCCTTTTATCCAGAAAGAATTGAGCAAATATTTTAATATTACTTATATTAAGAATCCTTCTCATAATACAATTAAAGATAATATCGATGGTTTTTTTGCTATTTTTACTAATCCAAATAATACCAGAGTATTTTTAGGAAAAGAAATTCTTGAAAAAGCAAAGAATTTAAAAGTAATCTGTACCGCTTCTACTGGCACAAATCACATAGATTTAAACGTGGCAAAATCAAAAAAAATAAAAATTATCTGTCTTAAAGAAGAAAGATCAATAATTAATAAAATCAGCTCTACAGCTGAATTAGCATTAGGATTAACAATCAATAGTCTTAGAAATATAAACTTATCTTATTTATCCGTTTTAAATAATAAATGGGATTATGCACCTTATATTGGAAGACAAATGAACCATCTTAAAATAGGTGTGGTTGGATATGGAAGATTAGGAAAATTTTATTGTAAGTATATCTCGAGCTTTGGAAGTAAAATATTTGTTTATGATCCTTTTAAAAAGATAAAAAATTCTAAATATCATCAAATCAATAATTTAAGTAAATTCCTATCAATCTGTGATATTGTATCAATTCACATTCATTATAACGAAAATAATAATAAAATAATTAATTCAGAATGGTTTAGAAAAATGAAATCTAATGTAATCATCATTAATACTTCAAGAGGAGAGTTGATAGATGAAAAAGATTTAATTAATTTTTTAAAAAAAAATAAAAATTCAAAATATGCTGCTGATGTAGTTGATAATGAATCAAATTATACTCATAATAATTTAATTGAATTTTCAAAAAAAAATAATCAAATTATACTTACTCCTCATATAGGTGGCATGACAAAAGAAGCTAGAGAATATGCATACAGTCATGCATCAAAAAAATTAATTGAATATTATAAACTTGTTAATTAATAGAAAATTAATAAATATGATGTCTTTAATTTTTAAAATAATTTAAGATGTTTCTGGCATTAACAGCAATTGAAAAATACTGGGATAAATCTAAAGAAATATTATTTTTGGGAGAATGGTGTATAACGAGCAAAAGCAATCTAAGTAATGCTAAATATAAAGTTTTGGACTATCATTGGAAAGACTTCAAAAAAATTGAAAGTGATAATGATTATATTTTTAAAGTTTATAAATCGTTAATGCCTTTGTTAGCTGAGAAGCTAAATAAAATTCACAACATTAAACTCCCATTTAGATATTGGGAAATTTTAGTTGGCGTATGGTTATTAAAATTTATTGAACTTTCTTTTGATCGTTATTCAACAATTATACAATTAAGAAAAATATCCGATAAAATTGATTGTTGGGTAACTGATGAATATTTAATACCTCCAACTTTTGGTGATTTTTATCTTTTTTCTCAAGAAGATAAATATAATTTTAGTTTTTTCTCTTCTATTATTAACAAATTAAAATTGAATATTAACTTAACTCGCATTGATTTTGACCCAGATAATATACCTTCTAGTGTTGCGAATAATATCAATGATTACGAAGCAAACAAAAGAATAAAACCGAGCAAAAATATAATACAAAAAATAAAAAGAATTAAAATTGAAACTGTTGTTAACAAAATAAAAAATATTAATTTTATTAGAAGTCTAATTATTCTACCCTATAAAATAATTATTTATAAATTTAGAAGATTTTTAAGTTTTTTTTATAATGATATATTTCTTAATATCAATTTGGCAATATATGAAAACGATTTGAAAAAAACTTTTAGAAGATTAAAACACGTTTATTATAAAAATCCAACAGAAATGCCTGGCTATGCACCAAAAAAAATTAAACCTGATCAAAATTTAAGAAAGGATAAAATTATCTACCCTAATGTAAATGAATTTATCAAACTTCTTTGTTCATTAATTTTGGAAAATATTCCTATGGAATATTTGGAACATTTTTCTGGATATCGGCAGTATTGTATTAATTCTGGTATTATTCCAAAAAAAATACCTCATATTGTAGCTATAAGAAGTTCTTTTGAGTATCAAGCACAATTAAGATTTCTCGCATCTGAATTTTCAAATTTAGGTTCAAATATTTTAACAATTCAAGAAGGCGGAGGAATGAATGTAAGAAAAATTAACCAAAAAGATGTAGAATCAAATTATATAGGTTGTGATTATTTTCTGTCTTGGGGTTGGAAATACAATCATGATAATTTTTTTCGATTTCATATGAGTAAAACTTTTTGGATCAAAAAAAATACATATAATAAAAATGGACACATCCTTATGGTCGGAGGTTCATGCAGAAGATATCATTGGTCAGTTTATGAAGGCCACATAATCAATTCATTTTACAAAAAACATGTCAACCTCAATAATAAATTTCTTAAATTAGTTAATAAAGAAGTTTACGATAAAATTTTATATAGATTTCATATTCAATTCGGACAGAACGAAATTAAGGATATAATGGATGAAAATCCAAAATTAACAATAAGTCTTCGAGAAGATGATGATCATTTTTATGAATTGTTATATAACTCAAGTATAACAGTTATGACTAGCGATTATACCGCCAACCTTCAATCAATGATTATAAATAGACCGACTTTGTGGTTATGGGATTCTGATTATCATACAATAAGAGAAGATTCTAAAAAATATTATGATGAGTTGCATGATGTTGGAATTCTTTATTACGACCCATTGAGTTGTGCAAAAAAGATTAATGAAATTTCTATTGATCCAATGAAATGGTGGATGTCAGAAGATATTCAAAAAGCTAGAAGTAATTTTTCTAATAATTTTTGCAATGTTTCTGAAGATCTATCATATGATCTATATAAAATTGTTAACAAAATAATTGGTAAAAAAAATTATGCTAGATAAAATTTATTTAAGAATGAATAATTTTTCAAAAAAGGGTAAATGGATTACCCATGTTCCTAAAATAAAAATTTTTGATGATACCTTTTAATTATCCAAAATCAATTTACTTAAAATATAAAAAAGAAATTAACACAAATATTTCGAAAGTTTTAAATAGTGGTCAATATATTAAATCTAATGAATTAAATAAATTTGAGAAAAATTTTGCAAAATATATTAATTCTAAATTTGCTGTGGGCGTTGGCAATGCTACTGATTCAATTTATATAGCACTAAAAACTCTTCACATAAAACAGGGGGATGAAGTTATAACTGTTTCACATACAGCTACAGGAACTATTATGGGTATACTAAATACAGGAGCTACCCCAATATTTTGTGATATTAATGAACAAGATTTTAATATTGATTTAAATGCGATTAACAAAAAAATATCTAAAAAAACTAAAGCTATAGTAGTAGTTCATCTTTATGGTCAGTCATGTAATATGGAAAAACTTTTATTAATAGCCAATGAAAAAGGACTGCCTGTTATTGAAGATTGTTCTCAAGCCGCTGGAGCAAAATATAAAAATAAATATTTAGGTTCCATTGGTACATTTGGATGTTTCAGCTTTTTTCCAACAAAGAATTTATCTTGCATAGGTGATGGAGGAATGATTGTCACTAATAATAAATCTTACGTAAAAAAAATACAATGTTTAAGAGAATATGGATGGGATCATAAAAGAAATGCAAAAATAATAGGTATTAATTCAAGACTTGACGAAATTCAAGCTGCAATACTTAATGTTAAATTGAAATATTTAAATAAAGATAATATTGAAAGAAGATCTATTGCTAATTTTTATAATAATAATATTAATAACTTAATAATTACAAAACCCTTTGAAAATTTATTTGCATATCATGTTTATCATTTATATGTGATTAGAGTTAAGGCGCGAGATAAGTTAATTAAAGAAATGAATAAAAACAATATCTATCCTGGTATCCATTATATTAAGGCAGTTCATCATCAAAAATTATTAATAAATAAAAAAAATTTCCTACCAATTACTGATAAAGTTGTTAATTCTGTTTTGTCTTTACCAATTTATCCTGGTTTAAAAAAAAGGAATTTAAAAGAAATTGTTCGTATTATTAATAATTTTAAAATTATTTGAAAACTTTTATTTTAATGCAGCTCAAAAAGAATATCTATAAATGAAAAAAATTTTAATTACCGGTGCGTGTGGTTTTATCGGATCTCATTTGACAGAGATGATGATTGAAAAAGGATATAATGTTGTTGCATTTGATAGATACAATTCAAACAATGATTACGGCTGGTTAAATAATTCAAAGTACAAGAAAGATATAGAATTTCAATTAGGAGATATTAGAGACTTTGACTCAGTCTATAAAGTAATGAAAAAGGTAAAAACTGTTTTTCATTTAGCTGCACTTATAGGAATTCCATATTCCTACTTATCCCCCTTAGCATATATTAAAACAAATGTTGAAGGTACTTATAATGTATTAGAAAGTTCAAAAATTTTAAACTTTGAAAATGTTGTTATTACCTCAACTAGTGAAACATATGGATCAGCAATGTACACTCCAATGGATGAAGAACATCGTTTATTTGGACAATCACCTTATGCCGCGAGTAAAATTTCAGCTGACCAATTATCTTTAAGCTACCATAACTCATTCAATACGCCAATCAAAATAGTGAGACCTTTTAATGTTTATGGCCCAAGACAATCTACAAGAGCAATTATACCCACCATCATCTCCCAACTTTTAAGAAACTCTTCTAAAGTTTGTCTA
>Ga0187833_10005571_pt1 | contig 11840 bp, 8 predicted proteins | sample ETNtaG_37_FD_167968 | JGI IMG/M metagenome (GOLD analysis project Ga0187833, IMG submission 167968) | Marine microbial and viral communities from oxygen minimum zone, Eastern Pacific Ocean - ETNP2014_SV_400_PacBio MetaG (Illumina Assembly) | ecosystem: Environmental > Aquatic > Marine > Hypoxic... | reverse complement strand
AAACAGCACTTACCTTTATACCATGCTTAGCTGCAAGAAGGATGGCTTCATTATTCTGCTTTACTGTTTCTTTCTTATTAATAACCTTCATTAATTTCTCTGAACCTGTTTCTGCCCCAATAACGAACATAGTGAAATTAGCTTTTTTCAACTTCATTATGAGATCATAATCTATTGAATCAGCTCTTAAATCTGCAACAAACTCAGCTTTTTGATTATAACCGCAAGAAATGATTCCATCTACCAAATCAAAGAGTCTTTTTTTATGAACACCCATATTATCTTCGATAAACCATATCTTTTTTTGGTTATATTTATTAACCAGTAATCCAATTTCTTTCAAACACCTTTCTGTTGAAAAATACCTATACTTTCCTCCTGTTATAGCTTTTTGTGAACAAAAGATACATGGATATGGACAACCACGAGAAGTTAAAATAGACCCAAAATCTCTATACTTATTTATGTCTTTTTCAAATAATGCATATGGAAATTCAGGTATTGTATCCAAGTTCTCTATCAACTTTCTTGGCTTATTATGTATAATTTTTTTGTCTTTAATAAATGAAATCCCATCAACGTTGTAATAAGAGTTCCCTCCTTTTATCAAGTCATACAAATAGCTTAAAGTCACCTCACCTTCACCCCTGACTACAATATCGACACCTGTCTCTAGTAAACAGTCCTCTGGCATAACTGTAGGGTGAATACCGCCAACGATTATAGTTGTATCAGGATCGATGCGTTTTATTTTGTTAGCCAACTCCATCCCTCTTTTTACAGTGAGAGTCAAACATGAAATTCCAACTATACGAGGTAGACTTATTTGACTTAAAGCTTCATTTAATTTCTGTTCTGTTAATTGGTTAATATTCTCATCGAAAATAGTAATGTTTGCAGCATTATATTTTCTCAAATAACAAGTTAAATAACCAATACCTGTTGGAAAACTGGAGTAAAGATAATTACTTAACAATTTATTTTGCGATTTTATACTAATCGACGGATTTATCAAAAGCATACGATCTCCTTGTTAAAAGCATTAATTAACTCTTTTTGCCATTTCTTCCATACATTTCTCTAATTCCATAAACCCTCTTTCAAAGTCTGCTGATTTTTTGTTTTGTGTGTAGAACCATTTTCATAACCAGCACTATTCCTAAATTTCTTAAATATGCGAAAAGCATTTTTCAATCTTTTCTTTACTCATTTTCGACGCAACGCCTTGTTTCTTACAAAATCATCAGAGGTAAAACCAGTATTAATAACAATTTTAACCTTGCTTAGCAGGGAGCACTACAAAATAGACTTTTAAAACATATGAAAATATTATAGCATTGTCTACTGGTATAATATAAAACAATTGAAATATTCATTGCTCATTTTAGGAAAACAATTAACATGCCTCTAATGTATCGAAGGATGTCACCAAAAGATCGAATATTCATAATTTGGCGAAAAATATAAGATGGTCTTAAATAGAATTCACGTGTACTTTTCCTTATAAGCTTAGTAAGCTGCGATTCATTCATACTTGTTGGCAGATAGGCAATGTCAAACATATTCATTCTTTCAAAACCTTTAAAACCACTTTCATTGACAACTTCCTTGTAGATATTTGTCCCAGGAAATGGAGTTAAATTGCAGACGTTAATATAGTCTAATTTAATATCTTTCATAAATTTAATTGTTTTAAGGCCCTCCTCGTATGTTTCTGTCGGGATGCCGAACATAAACATTCCAGATGTTTGAATACCAGAATTTCTAATAAGATCAACAGCATATCGAGTTTGGTCAATCGTTATCCTCTTCTTTAATCTATCCAATAATCGTTGAGAGCCGCTTTCAATTCCCAAGAGGAGTCTCCAGCAACCCGCTTTTTTCATTTGAGTCAACATTTCTTTGTCAACAGTGTCAACACGCACACTAGCGGACCAGCTAAGTTTGATTCCTTTCTTTAAGAATAAATCGCATAATTTAAATATGCGATCCTTTCTCAAGGTGAATGTATCGTCATAAAAAGTGACCTCTTTAATTCCATATTTGTTCTGCAAAAGCACAACTTCCTCAACAATATTTTCAGGACTTCTCATCCTTACATGTGGATCAGTATGACAAAACGTACATTTATACGGACATCCTCTTGATCCGAAAATAGCGGTAAAAGGCAACTTCCTATAAAAAAGAGGAGAAGGACGATAGTTATCAAAGCTCAAAGAGTCTCTATCTGGAAACAACATCCCATTTAAATCATTAATGACAGAGTTGACCTCGGACCCAATAATTGCATCTCCATTTCTAAAAGCAAAACCATCCATAACTTCAGGTTTTTTTTTGGAAGTTAGGTCCGTTACAAGTTTGCAAAAAGATTCTTCCGCATCTCCATAGAATGCATAATCAAAACATGAACACTCTTTTAACACATTTTTTTGCTCACTGTTGACATGCGCACCACCTATTGCAATCTTTATAGATGGAAATAAATCCTTTAATAAATAAGTGAGTTGTTTAGCCTCTTGCCAGTTCCATGTCACACTTGAAATACCAACAATATCGATCTGATTTTTTTTGATTTCGTTTACTATGGATTCCGTCGAAGAAATCAACCCATCCTTTACTACTACAGTATGGTTTTTTCTTTTTAAATATACCGAAAGATATAGAAGGCCGTATGGTGGTTGAAGTCCAAGTATAGTTTTATTGCCACCTATCCACCTCAAAATTCTATGAAAGGGTTTAATTTTTTCAGGCAGAATAGAATGAGTGGGCTGGGGTGGAGATGTTAATAAGACTCTCATAGCAAAATCCTAAATGTTAGAATAAAATATTCATAGATGACCCTATTGGCAAATCAAAGTATTACCAACCGCGGATTGTCTGCTGACGACCCGTGCAGTATTATAATTCAATGTAAATGGAGTCTTTTTGTTTTGATAGAGCTGTGCTTACTCATAATATTGGTTTGTGATAGCATTTAGAAATAATAGTAATTGCTGTATAATTATTTTAGTCTTGTTTTAATATACCGAGATTTTAATTTTGCGACAGCCTTTAAGAAACAGTTGTTCCTAAGCATAGAGAAACCATCCTTTATCCCTATAACAATGCCACCAAACCAAACAAATCGTGTAACCATAATAAAGAAAAATGTTTGGTGAAACAGATAATTATTATGATTTGATTTAAGGAAGCGAAGAAAATCGTAGAGATAATAGTAAAAAAATAACAGTCCTCCAATTTCAAGTGCAATAGTTGCTATAATACCAATAGTTCCAAAAAACAACCCTGAAGTTGCAAGAAGCATTGTTGAAATTATTAGAATTTGAGGAATTATTTTTTCCTGACTATAAATATCTTCATTAAAAAGCATTTTAGGGAATTTAAAAATACTCAACATGGCGTATCTTGAAAAACCAAATTGCTGATTCAAATACTCTCTCCAAGATTTTCTGAAATAATGTCCTACAGGATTATTATTGCTCCAGATAATCTTTCTTCCGTTTCTTGCAAGCAAAAACCCCAATTCTGCATCTTCATTGATAGCTACCGCTTTTGTGTTAGTATTATCTCTGTTATCGTTAAGGTAGTATTCCGGAAAACCACCAATATCTTCAAAGGTATCCCTATAAATTACGCAGTTTGAAGAAATGGAGGAAGTAATATATAAAGGGAGATTCTGGCGGCGATAGGCACATTCGTGAAAAGCAAATTTTGCTGGCAAAGTATCTTCAACACTCCAGCCATAACCACTGCATATCATATCAGTATCAATGTATGTGGAAAGTAGCTCACGATATTTTTCAAGCCAGTTAGTGGGAACTATTACGTCAGAATCTATAAAAGCAATAATGTCTCCCTTGCTTTGTTCAACACCTTTATTTCTGGCTACCGCCTGACCCTTATTATGTTGCAGCGTCAAGACTTTGAAATTGAATTCCATACAAATGGCAAGAGAATTATCCGTACTTCCATCATTCACAAGCACTATTTCATGATTTTTATCTTTTAGGTTTTTTAAGGCAGATAAGCATGAATTTAACGTATGAGAAGAGTTGTGTACAGGGACAATTATTGAAATCACACTTTCTTTTGGTTCTTTAACAGGCATCACTTTTTATTTTTTTTACGGAACCTAATCCACAACGGCAATGCAAGAGGGATGCAAAACTTGTATGGACGCTAATCTGCTTGAAAATGCTTTAATTGGGTTCAAAAATGGTTATGGCGTTTCTATTTTCTGGGTGATAGATTTTCTCTAAAAATATGTCCTGTTTGACTCAGTATGTAATACCTATAGCCTGTAACGACGTCAAAATCATGTTTGTCTATGAAGTTCACAAAGAAAGGAACGTATAGAGCATGAATTTCCAAATCAATATCAATAAACCCTGTAATTCTTCCTTTAGTTTCTTTAAATCCGGTTTTAAACGCACCGCCTCTGCCTAAATTAGACTCATGGAATATATAACGGCAGTGGTTGATATGGGAACAAATATCCTTAATAATTTAAAAAGCAGCAAATATTCTAAAGAGAAATCCATACTTATAATTTAGATTATTTGGCCGTGCCTTAGAAAGTCATTTTTTCAGAGATGAGGCCAAAGTACTGCTTATGTTTTAAATTGCTTTAGCCTGTTAATGGTAATCTCTTCCTGTAGAAAAAAGACAAATAGAAGCACAGTAAGGAGCTTCCTCATGATGTGCCCACATCCAGATAATATAGTATTGATTCTATCTCTCGTCTGACTTTACGTGTCCATTCGCCTTAACAAGTTCAAATAACATGAAATTTGCAATCTCATATTGTTTGTGTTAAACTATAAATCATCATTCATGCCTTTTGTATGATCAGCCCTGGTATAGTATTATCAATGCACAGCCTATCATATGACAGGTTAATTATTAAACGAAGTAACAATACTTTGACTATCTATATTACTTCTATCCGAAGTTTGTCTTTAAGAAAGCCCGGCCTTCTCCATTTTTTTTTGCAGAACTAAATTATGGCATCAATCGCATTATTACGTCCACCACTAATAATAAATAAGTGGTCCTATATTACAAGCATTTGCCTTCCTATAGGGTTGGCTTATATCGCTTCAAGCCTTCAGCATAATAATCACAAGGTACAAGTAATTGACGGAATTGGAGAAGCACCGTTAAACACATTTCCAGGCCCCACCAATACATTACAATTTCATGGCATTACTCCAAGCGATATCGTATCAAAAATTGATCCTGAAACTAATATAATTGGCATAAGTTGCCTATTTTCATTTGAGTGGCCAGTGGTTAAAGATTTAATAAAGCTGGTACGTAATCGTTTTCCTCATGTTAAAATTATCTTAGGAGGCGAACATTGCACAGCCTTGCCAGAATTTTGCCTACGAGAAACATGGGGGCCAGACTATGTTGTTTTAGGCGAGGGAGAAGACACCATCCGTGAGCTTGTTATCGCAATTATTGAGAAAAGAAACAAATTGTCGAATGTTGCCGGTATCGCATATCTAGATGAAAAAAACTTCATCAAAAACATTAGGAGGGCAAGAATTATTGACATCAACTCTATTCCTGAACCAGCATGGGACCTCTTCCCTCTAGAAAATTACTTAAATAATAGTTTAGGATATGGAGTTAACCGTGGCAAAAGTATGCCAATTATCGCTTCGCGTGGTTGCCCATATAAATGCACATTTTGCTCAAGCGCTTCTATGTGGACAACCCATTATCTGGCAAGAGCGCCTGAAAAAGTAACAAAGGAAATTAATAAATATGTTGAAAAGTATGGCGTTTCAAATATTGATTTTTACGATCTAACCGCAATCGTAAAAAAAAGTTGGATAGTCAATTTCTGCAAACTTTTAATAGAGAGCAACCTTGATATAACCTGGCAATTGCCGTCAGGAACCAGGCACGAAGCGTTAGATGCCGATGTAATGCCCCTTCTTTACAAATCAGGATGCCGCAATCTAGCATACGCTCCGGAATCTGGAAGCGTTAAGATCTTGAAAAATATAAAAAAGAACATAATACCTAAGAATATAATAAGATCTATGAAGTCAAGCGTTAAGCACGGCATTATATCCAAAGCAAATATAATATTTGGATTTCCATTTGAAACAAAATACGATGTTTTGAAAAGCATGGTTTTTATTATGAGGCTGGCTTATTCGGGTGTACACACTATAACAATATCTCCATTTGCTCCATACCCCGGTTCTGAGCTGTTTACCCTTTTACGAGCAAAAAATAAAATCCCACAACTTAACGACGATTATTTTTTAAGCTTACTATCAATCTCTGATCTTAAAAACAACACCAGTTATTCGAATAGTTACTCAAACCATTTTCTTACAGCAGCACAATTGATTGGATATTTGCTATTTTTTGGAATTTCTTTTCTTGTGCGACCATTTCGTTTTTATGTACTTTTACGAAACATTGTTACAGGAAAACATGAAACACGCCTGGATAAAGCTTTAAGCAGTTTGGTATTTCGCATTTTACACTGGAAAACCAAATAAACAAGATAACCGCACATTCTCACTTTCTGGGTTTTACCCGTTTTACATCCGCACAAAAGTATGTGACCAAGCTTTTCCAGAAACTCAACTTCCTTTCCTGTAGATATCTCCAACAAATGGACAAGCAGAGCATTTCTACTAGTTACAGATGTTTTAATCTTAATTGTAATTAGAGAAGCCCCTCATTGCATGGCCTCCAACAGCACATTAGAAAACACCTTAGTTCCGCAGTCACTACACATGGATAGGCAGAGTATATCTATTACCGCAATAACTCGTCAATATTTACAAACCCCCAGATAATTTCCTCCATATTTGTTCGTAATTGTATGGAGCTTTCACCTCCCCCCCCTTTTTACGAAATTCATTTATTCTGGCTCGAAACACCCAAAGATTCTTTAAATATAAAAATACATTCTTAACAATTTTAACAGTAGTCGGTTTATTAAGCCTTCTAACATAAACAGTAGGCATCTCAACAACTCTTAAGCCCTCCATTGCACTTAAAAGCATAACTTCCGTATCCCAAAACCAATGTTTATCCTCAATCTTATCCACAACTGGAAGAATCTTTTTACGATCAAAGAATTTAGCGCCTGTCTCTGTGTCCGCAAATTTATGCCACAAGAAATACCTCGAAAGAATTCTATAACCATAAGAAAGTATTACTCTATGGATCATAAATGGCAAGGTTGCCATCTGTAATTTGTAAATCCTATTGGCCGTGGCAACATCCACGACATCTTCAAGGACAAGCTGTATCAACGTAGCTATATTTACTGGGGGCGTGCATAAATCAATATCTATAAATCCAACCACTTTAGCGGTAGACTCTTTTATACCTCTTTCTACTGTCGCTCCTCTCCCAATGTTGTGATGATTATAAAGCACACGGACCCTGTCATATTTTTTTTGAATTGACTGCAAACTCAATTGTGTTTTGTCTACAGAATTGTCATCAATAAATATCAATTCATAATCGAATTTAAATGCTTGCAAACTAAATACTAACTCTGAAACACTATTTTCTAAATGTGTTTCCTCCTGGTAGCACGGCACGATAATAGAAACTTCAGGCATAATTATTATTAGGATAAACGCTTAACTTTATGTTAATATATATTCCTACAATTTTTTTTGAATATACCTATCGCAAAACGGCGACCAGCCTTGTAAACAAACTGAGACACATTATGCTTTTCCGCAAAAGATTGAAAGCTCTGAGGATTATAGCGATATCTGTATTCCCCGACGCCCGGGTTGCTTAAAATAGCGGCTAACCACCTAAAAATAAAAAAAGTACTAGACGATACATTCCTGATTGGCTCATTAATAATTAACGCGCAACGTGAAGCCGATAAGAGCTTGTTAAATATCTCGTCTTCACGTTTGTGAAAATGATAAAAACTTGAGGATATTACCACATAATCGGCTGGCGGAACAGTATCTGAATACAAATTAAAAACCTTTGCTTTAATTCCATGATTACGCGCAACTTTAACAAAATTGCTGTTAACATCCAAGCCAATATACCGGCATGATTTTTTTTGCAGGAAATTGATGTACAGACCGCATGTGCCGCAACATACATCCACAACTGAAGCTTTGTCTGGAATCAATTGCGCAATATCCGCATACGTTTTCCAGTATTCTTTGCCACATAATATCTTCATTGTTATATCATAACCAATAGTCGACCAATAAACAGGCGACTTGTTAAATAAAAACAATCTCAATACCTCCTCAACACACTTAAACGCCCATATCTGTTAAATGAGAATATCGCTTGTAATTTAATTCTCTCATTTAAAAACTCTTAAATCCCGAGTTAGACTTACTTAAAATATATTTTAAAGCTCTTACCACATCTGCAGCATCCTCATCAGTCACGAGCCCTGACAAAGGGATAGAGAAAGTTCTGGCACCAATATATTCGGCATTAGGCAGGTCCCCCTCCCGATATCCATAAGTCTCTCTATAGTAATGGTGTAAATGGATTGGCGTATAATGAACGCCACATCCTATTCGAAGTTCATGAAGAGCCTGGACCAGTTGATCACGAGTTATACCAGTAAGTGTGTCATCTACCTGGCATATAAACAGGTGCAATGCATGCCTCATCTCTGAAGGTACAGCAGGAGGCAAAATCAGAGGAAGGCCAACTAGTTCTTTCTTATAATATTCCCAAATTTCTAACCGACGTTTATACATAGTCTCAATTCGTTTTAACTGGTGTATCCCAAAAGATGCTGACAAGTCAGTCAGATTATATTTAAACCCCGGTTCTACAACCTCATAATGAACAAATCCTTTATCCGAAAACCGGTGCCAGGCATCCTTATCCATCCCGTGAAGAGCCATGATCTTAATCTTATCAGCTTGATCTTCAGTACGGCAGATCACCATACCACCCTCTATGGTTGTCATATTCTTTGTAATGTAAAAACTAAAACAACCATAGTCTCCAAAAACACCACAATGCTTTCCATCGATAGTAGCTTCTAATGCGTGAGCACAATCCTCTACAACACGCAAAGAGTGTTTCTCCGATAACTCCATGATTGCATGCATGTCACACGGAAAACCTGCAAAATGAACTGGAATAATGCCACGTGTCTTTTTTGTAATTTTCCTTTTTACATCCTCTATATCTATATTCATAGTCTCTCGATCACAATCTGCAAAAACCGGCTTAAGGCCCGAATGTACTATAACGTTGGCTGTAGCGCAAAATGTCATAGCCGTCGTAATAACCTCTGAACCCGGCTCTAAACGCAATTCCTTTAGCGCAAGATGCAACGCGGCTGTACCCGAATTTACAGCCACTGAGTTAGCGGCCCCTGTATAACTTCTAAAATCGCCTTCCAATCGCTTCACGCGCGGCCCGCTACCTAACCAAAGCGAATCAATACATTTGGACACTTCTTCTCTCTCTTCTTTCCCAATGTATGGGCTTCCAAAAACGAGATAACTATTACGCCAGGGATGTAATTTCATATTACATCATTCTCCTTTTTCATATTTTCTAGTAGAGCCAAAGTAAATCCGTTTTTTATATATTTTATTCTATTTATCTTTTGCCATAAAATTTAAGAAGACGCCGGATCCTTTCTTCTCCATCTGTACCAGTCCCAATCGCCATGGAGTTTCTGTTGAAACACACGAACAGAATCATTACCTGTGATCTCAGTCCTGCATAAGAGAAATGGATCACGAGAAATATCATTTATATCAAAACGGCTGCAAGCTGCCAGTAAGTAACCTGCTTTTTCAGCAGTATCCCTTACTCTCCTGTCTACTGCGCCAAAAGGATATGATATCATATTAACAGGTTTACCAATCAAATCCTCAAGATATTTCTTACTTAAAATCAACTCATTTTTCAATTGCCTGTCATCACACTCTGTTAAGGAGATATGTGTCATACCATGGGACCCAATAGTTGCATTAGGTAGTTCTGATAATTCTCTAAGCTCTGCAGGTGTTAAATAATTTTCTTTACTCCATTCAACAAATGAAGTTGTCACAAAAACTGTAAAAGGGATTTTATACTTAAGTAATATTGGAGCAGAAACATAAAGGTTATCCTTATATCCATCATCAAACGTAACAGCTATCTTTAACGCACCTTCATGCTTAAGGCCATTAGAGAACTTCACAATCGATGCTTCACGATATTGTGCCAGAGATGCCATATGTTGTTCAAACCTCTCAGGAATAATGCTGAATATACTTGCACAATTCATACTTACAAGCGTATCAACCGCATGATACATAAGCACTCTGAAACCTCTTCTAGGCTTTAATAAATACCTACTCAATGCCGAAACTTCTGATATTCCCCGAACAGTTAAGCTTCTCCATCTCACATCCACCCTCTATTTATACGTATTGCACTATTCACAACCCATTTAACCCATCCTGAAGAAGCCCACTCCCATTCACCAAGATATTCAACAAGTTCTCCGCCAAAACCTTTCTTAAAGCTATTCACTCCAGCAGCAGAATGAGAGTAAGGATCGATTCCCCCAAAGTCGAATAATCTGATTCCTTTTTCCTTCAGGAGTTTTAATAAGGAGTAATTCATTGCATAAGATGCTTTTAATTTTCGGCCAGTCAGTCCTGATGAAGCCATAAAATGAAAAGCCTTCTGACCGAAAATAAGTACTAAACACGAGGCTATAGGTACATTATCAATGTACCCTGCAAAGAAAATAACATTTTCACCCAGTAATTGACTTAGCTCTGTAATATTCTTTAGATTGACCCTTATGGACTCCACCTTCTTTTCATTAACCATTTCATTATTCAGCAAAAGAAAGTCCTGTATATACATGGGATTATTACCATATTTCCAATCAATATTTTCTTCAAGAGACTTCTTCAGGTTATAACGATGTCGTGGAGACATTTCTTTTCTAATCTGCTCTAATGATTGGTTCAAATCAATATTAATAGTATATCCACTATTGATTCTGAATATAGGCCTGACACAAATCTGGTTTAAACTGTATGAAAGATAAGCATCATCCGGTACCTGAATGTTTAAACGAACCACCATTCTGCCCGAAGTACGTGATACATTCTTAAACAAATCCTTTATAATTTTTGGATGCTTCTTACTGTTAGACCTATTAAATAAGATGACAGGTCCACCTGAAGCCCATCCAATTTTAAAGCCCCCGGGGAAAGACTTTATCAATATCTGAACCATACATATGATGTCACCATTCTTATCACTGGCTATCCAACGTTCAGGAACCCAACCAGTAGTTTTTTTGAATTCTCCCCACATATATGATTGAAAAACATTATAATCTTCACTATACGTTAAAGCTTCATCCCAATAATCAGACAAACCATAAAATCTTTTCCAGACCATCATGAGAATTTAACTGACGAAATTGCTTTTTAAATAGTAATAGATTTCTTATCCCAAATCGTTATATATTTATTGAATAACTTGATAGTACGAACTGTTCCCAAGCTTCTACAATTAGTTTTTGAAAGACTTCTCAGATTAGCCTTATTCCATACATTTACTTTAATATAAACACGAGTTAGTCCGATATGCTTTAACTTCTTAAAAATCATTTCTGTTAGTGCAGGATTAATCTGTTTTCCTCTAACTTCTGGTAAAATTTGAGTTGAGAATATTATTGCTTCATCTGGTTTAACGGGTAAAGAACAGAATCCATTAAAGCCTCCAATGAGCGACCATTGATAACCAACCACTTTATTATCTATTCTCCCTAACCAAAAAGTAGCACCAAGCCTAAAGTTTTTTTCCAAGAAAGGAAATAATATCTCTTCACA
>Ga0187833_10005570_pt1 | contig 11841 bp, 14 predicted proteins | sample ETNtaG_37_FD_167968 | JGI IMG/M metagenome (GOLD analysis project Ga0187833, IMG submission 167968) | Marine microbial and viral communities from oxygen minimum zone, Eastern Pacific Ocean - ETNP2014_SV_400_PacBio MetaG (Illumina Assembly) | ecosystem: Environmental > Aquatic > Marine > Hypoxic... | reverse complement strand
ATCCGCCAGGATCAGTTCATCTCCATGCCCCATTGAACGGAGGACATGCAGTAGTTCTGCGTTGAGATGAGGATTGAGATTTTTCAGCATGGGAGATCCTTTCGAAAAATTGTTGAGAAAATGATTGGAAGTTTATTGATTCCTTAAACGTTGAAGAAATAGAATTCCAATAAATTAGACCCAAAATACAAGAATCTATTCAATCATATTTGAGAGCATGAAAAAAGATGTTGTTTTCAACTCATAAGATAGTGTGACAGATCAGAAAAACATTTCCTTAGTCTTTATATTTCACAGGCGAAACAATTGGATGAAATAAATCAGGTTGATTTTAAGACATCTGATGCCATTGTTGAAATGATTCCCCCAGGACAGGATACTCCAGAAGTATTTGAGGAGTTAAATAAGATGTTTGTGCTCCCCATCCCGTAACACTTGCTGCGGCAGCATAATTTGCAATTTGGGCACTTTTTTCAAAATCTGCCTCCTGACAAAGTTCCGCAGCCATCACACCAACAAATGCATCTCCTGCCCCCAGGGTACTGACGGTACTAACCGTGTGAGCAGGAATATGGTTCATCTGTGAGCCTTCCCCTATCAGCAATCCCTTTTCTCCTAGGGTGATGACCGTTTTATTACACCTTTCCAGCAAAAGCTTTATGCAGGTTCGGGTATCTTTAAGATCCTGTATTTTAATTCCCGTAAATGCTTCTGCTTCGATTTCATTGACCACGAGAACATTAATTCAATCCCATCAGAAATCAGGAAAAGGGATTGCAGGTTCGGCATTAAGAAGAATCGGGATTCCATAATTCTTTGACTTGAGTCCAATGGCTTCAGTGAAGTGGATTGGACATTCCAATTAAATGACAGTCAGCCCGATCGATCCCCAAAATGCCTCATCCTCAGGTAAATCTTCACCATTAAGATCTGCATTGGCTCCTGCCAAAACGGCAGCCTGATAGTTCCCGTCTAAATCAATGAAATCCAAGGTAATCCCGGAAGGTGAAGAACCTTGGATCAGGAAATTGGTATTGACACCAATCTTTTCCAGGGCATTCCGTAATATTTTAACTGGCTCATCCCAGTCGATCTGAATATAAAATTATGAATTTCTTCCAGCATTAAAATTGAATTGTTCAATTGTTTAAATGACAAATTATCTTTTTCAACCACCAACGATGATAAATCTATGCTTGATTTTTTTTACATAGTTTGAATTTTTTCAGAAAAGAGCAAAATGAAATTGCAATTAGCATTAGACACTTGCAGCCAAAAAGATTTGATGGTATTCATCAAAGAATTGGTAAATGATATTTCTATAATAGAAACTGGCACAACTCTGATTCTTAGTGAAGGTGCTGAAAAGATTAAATTGAATAAAAATACCTTTGAAAATAAATTGATTTTTGCAGATTTCAAAATAATGTATGCAGGAATATTAGAAGCAGATATTGTCTTTGAATCAGGCGTTGTTTGGTATCTGTTCTTGGATTGGCATAAAATACGACTATAATTGAAGCCAACAAATCAGTTAAATATCATAACACCAAAATTGTTGTAAATATGATCAATTATCCAAATCAATTAAAATGTTTGAAAGGTTGAAACAATTTGGGCTAAATCAGTTTTGCTTTCATACTGCAAATGATGACGTAATTTCTGATAATAAATTCAGAGCGTATTATGAAAATTATTCAGAACCTCTTGTTGATGTAGATTTATTCTTTGCAGGCGGATTAAACCCAACTCGAACAAAAAATTTAAAATATCTAAATCCTGATGTTTGGATAGTTGGAAGTTACATTACAAAATCAATAAATTTTGTTGAAGCTGTTACTAAAATTAGAAAAACTATCTATGAAAAATGAATTGAATATTTTTTCATTTGAAATTTTAAAAGAAATTGAAAAGGTTATTATTGATTATGATGATTCTTCAATAAAGATTTTTGAAAAATATTTACTGACGAAAGAAAGGATATTTTTAGCAGGGGTAGGCAGAACTGGGCTTGTGATAAAAAGTTTTGCAATGAGATTGATGCATTTAGGTCTAAAAGTTTATGTTGTTGGAGATATTAATACACCATCTATTAACAAAAATGATTTACTGATAGTTGGTTCAGGCTCTGGAGAAACAGAAACTTTGGTGACAATCACTGATAAAGCAAAAAGTCTTGGAGTTACAATTGTTTTATTTACTTCAAATCGTTCATCAAAGATAGCAAAGCAATCACGAATTGTTTTGGCCATTAATTCTCCATCTCCAAAATTAAAAAATAATCACGGAAATAAATCTATACAACCAATGGGTTCTCTTTTTGAACAATCACTTATGATTATTTTAGATTCTTGCATATTATATTTAACAAAAATTATGGATATGGAATCAACAAAAATGTTTGTGAAGCATGCCAATTTAGAATAAAAAATGAGAATGAATTAATTAAATATCCGAAAATAATCTATATGTAAAACATGAATTCAAGTCCCAAGTGCAACAAATGAATGTTCCCAGAAGAATACCTGATTAGGTGTTTTCATTCCCAGCATTTTCTCGGACGGTTATTGAGTTTATCCATCACCGACTGAACTTGCTGATCAGAGATTTTGTTGAAATGAGTTTTTTTCGGAAAGTACTGTCTGATCAGTCCATTTGTGTTTTCATTGAATCCTTTTTCCCATGAGGCATAAGGATGTGCAAAGAAAAACTGTGTATTCAGATTTTTAGCAATGGATTCAAGTTCGGCAAATTCTTTTCCATTATCAGAAGTGACGGTGTGAACTTTTACTTTCATAGATACCAGCAAGTTGATGGTGGACCGCTCTACCTCTTGAGAAGATTTGTTCGGCACCGGGCAATCGACATAGCCGGGATTTGCGCTCTACCAGAGAAAGCAAGACACCCTTATGATGATCGCCAATGATGGTATCGATTTCCCAGTCACCGATGTGTGACCGCTGATCCACCACCGACGGTCGTTTTTCAATCGAAACCAGATTTGGGATCATTCCTCTGCGGTTCTGGCTATCCTAACGTTTTCTACGTTTCTTCCTTAAGCACAAGTGAGTGTGGAGATCACCTCCTTTGGACTTATCCTTCAAAATATACTGATAGATCCATTCATGGCTGACCCTGGTTTTTTTATTTTTTTCAGCCATAGGCTGATTTGTTCCAGGCTCCAGTCCTGACGGATCAAAGATTCTATCGACAGCCAGTCCTCCAAAGAAATTAGACGATTATCACGACTCATATGCCGCTCAACGGCAAATTAATGTGCTTAGACAGCACGGTAACCCCGTTTTCCAAGATTGCATTTCAATTCACGGTAGATGGTGGTTTTATGTCGTCCCAAGATCCGACTGATTTCTGTAAGATTTTTATTGGCTTTCCTCAATGCGTAAATCTGGTAAAATTCGGTTTGGTTGAGCTGGTTGTAGTTTCTCATCAGTACCTCTCTTTCTTCCAGGGTTGAAAGGTGCTGATTATAAAAAAACTCGCTCTTCTTGCCTAGATGTTAAGTTGCACTTAAGAGTTGAATTTAGGAAATAATTTTTTGAATAACTCGCAAAAAGTATTTCAATATTTAACAAAGAGGGAAAATGCAAAGAATGGGAATGGTTATTGGAATTAAAGAAGATCGCATTCAGGAATATAAAGAACTTCATGCCAACTGTTGGCCAGAAATTCTAAAAGGTATAGAAGAAAGCAATATTCGAAATTACAGCATCTGGTTACACGAAGGTGAAAAATTGTTATTCGGATACTGGGAATATCATGGAAATGACTTTGATGCCGATATGAAAAAAATATCTGATGATTCTATAACTCAGAAATGGTGGTCTATATGTAAACCATGTCAAAATCCTGTTGAAACAAAAAGGGGAAATGAGCATTGGTCTATGATGGAAGAAGTTTTTTTTCATGACGCAAAATAATTCATAATGAAATATTTGGTAATTCACCATTTTATATATTTAATTAACAAAATTTAAACTTAATTTATCTCATGTCCCAAATTGCAGCCTCGAAAAATTAATTATACGTAGTATCAATGATTTAATAAATGTATGAATTTAAAAAATTAATTACTGCATGACAGAAATAAGCGGTTTTGTAAAAAATGGGTGGGTTTTACCTGTGTAAACGTACAGTGATTTCTGTCTTTATTGAGAGATATCTGAGATTGTACGAGCTAAATTCTGCTGAACCCCCGATTTTATTGTTGCTTGCACTGTTTTAGGCACACCTCTCCCGTCTTTTTTCGGTTGGGAGTTGATTTTTTATGTCAGGCCGCTTTTTTGTATGGACCTCGTTTACGACGCTACTGTTGTTTTTCCTGTTCGCGCAGGACGGTCCCCAGCCGGTGGATTTTTTTGGCGACCACAGCCAGGGCGACATAACGTTTGAACCAAAGGATTCCATGAACCGGTCATTGATCCAGCCCGTGTACTTCGAGAGCGTTGATGGCGGATTCCACCGCGGAGTGTTGGCGACGCAGGAGCTTGAATTCCGGAGGGCTTTCTCTCCGCCGTACAGTTTCTGTGAGCCTGCCTTTTTTGGGAAGCAGAACAAGATCCAGCAGTTCTTTGAAGTCACGCTGATTCTGTTGGCTGTGAGCGCCCTTGTCCCAGCTGACGACCGCAAGATCGAGGAATCGTTTTTTGGTTTCTTCAACTATTTTCACTGCCGCCTTCTCATCGGTTATCCTGCGCATCACTTGATGGTGGAGAATGAATTGATGCCGGTCTTCTATGATGTTGACTCTGAGTCCGAGTTTCACCGGCACTCCCGCCTTGCCCTTGCTGATCCACTCGTTGTGGGGCTGGAAGATGGAGAAGTTTTTTCTTGATGAGAAATGATTTCGTTGAAGAGGACCCTGCGGATGATCTGGCCCATGAGTTTTTTCGCATAGCCCATGTACTCACGCAAGAGCAGTAGTTCGTGGGGGGAGCGCACCTGTTTTCCCTACATTTCCAGGCTCGAGACGGCCCGCATGTGATAGGTCTCGGACATGATGACATATTTTTAATATTCCATGCGCTTCTCTTCTTCGCGGATATGTTTTTTTTGCTTTTCTTTAGAATTTGGGGAGGTGAGATCATGTACAATATGATAATGCTTTTTGAACTGCCTGATGTTGAAGCTGTATTGTCGCCAACCCGTCAGCTGATAGGTCCGCGACAGCCAGGCGTACTCTTCAATCGTCGTGCGAATGGCATCTAAGAGCAGGTTGATGTCGGTCGGATGATGCACATTGGTTTCTACCACAATGGAGTCGCAACGGGCACGAAGCGACTTGGCGGATCCACGAGGTTCAGTCTTTTTCGTCGGAAGCTCGGTTGGCCCATCTTTTGGGACGTTTTTTTACCAGTTTATGTCCAGCCTTGACTACCAACTGATTGATCTCATCCAGAATCTCAGGTGTGAAAAAACACAGGTCGTCCTTGATCGTCTGCAGGTTGTATGTCGTTTTGTCCTCCCAACCCCCATGCTGGAACATCCGGCGAATGGTGTCGTGATGGCTGGCCAGTTGATGAACTCAATTATAATCGGTGTTGAGGCCCAGACGCAACGTGCCGAGAACCAAGATCTTCCACTGTTCCATCCCGGGACGCCCAAGACGGCTGTCCGCTTTCTGATGTCTTTGCTCGTTGGTAAGTCCCGGACCCTTCCTGGAAGGAATGAGCCGTGTCAGAACCTTGAATACGGCTTCGCGTAATTCCGGAGTGGTGTAAATGTATTACAGACCGCGAAGAATCGGAGGGATGTCATCGCAGGATTTAGGGTCAAGTTCAATGGCAGTGATATAAACTTCGCCGAACTTCATCTGTGGATCACATACGGTGCGCATAAGATTTCAAATCGTGAAGATTCTAGGAAAAAATATGGAACCAAACCGATGATCCTGTAATTATATCGGTTGACCATTTTGCAATGATACGCATACTCACTTTTTTTCGAATCTTAGTGTCACAATTTGTAATGTATCATATTGATATAATCAATGAATAAATTATTTATTGTCCAGCGAAATTATTGTTTAATAAAACTTGATGTGATTAGAATTATTATTTTAGCATGTTATATCAATCCTTTTTAGTTTTATTGTTTTACAGCACCCAAAGATAAGCCTCTAATTATATACTTATTAGCAATTATTGTTACGATTAATGGAGGTATCATAATGATTAGGGAATTTGCTGCAATATCCCAATAAGAAGGCCCCCTTAAAGTAGTTAATCCAGCCATACCAACTGGAAGAGTTTTAGCATTTTTAAATGTTACAGATAATGCTAGAAGAAACTCATTCCAACAAAACACAAATGAAAACAAAAAAGCAACGGATATTCCTGGCACAGTTATTGGCAGGAGTATTTTTAAAAGTGCCTGCCACCTAGTACATCCGTCCACCAGCGCTGCTTCTTCTAATTCAATTGGAACATCATTAAGAAATTCCTTTACTAACCATGTTACTATAGGCAAATTCATAATGCTATATACGATTATCAAACTTATAACATTATCTAACAGTCCCACAAAATGAAATAACAAGAAAAAAGGCATGGCAAGTGCCACTGGGGGAAACATACGTTGAGACAATATAAAAAATGAAATATTATCATTATTCCATCTTTTGAATTTAAATCTTGTCAATGCATAAGCAGCCATAACACCTAAAGTAATTGTTAAAATCGAACTGCAGAAAGAAACGATAAGACTGTTTTTCAAGTACAGCCCATTTTCGCCAATTGCATCAAGAATCATATATTCTGATTCTCCTCCAACAGTCTTTCCAAAAATATGATACCATGACAACAAAGTCGGCTCAAAATCAATAAACGGTATGAATTTCGGAGTTTTTGCGTAAACTGATGTGGCATCTTTAAATGACATCAAGATGACCCAATATATGGGAAATAAAGTAAAAACCAACCATACTGATAAAATACTGTAAATAAATGTCTTTTTCATTTCTTTTTGATTAATTTTTTACCTTAAAGCTCCAGAACCTTTTAAAAGTTTAGTGACATACATAAATAAAATAATAATTACTATAAGCTGAATCCAAGACATTGCAGTACCATAACCCAGGTCAAAATTTCTAAATCCTTTAAGGTATATGTAGAAATTTAATATTTCTGTAGAAGTACCAGGACCACCCCCTGTGAGTATGTACACAGTATCAAAAACCTTAAATGCATCAATTGTTCTAAGCAAAGTTATAGTTATTATAATTGGTAAACATAATGGAAACATTATCTTTGTAAATATTGAAAAATTAGAACTTCCGTCAACTAGTGCAGCCTCAAACAAATCCTTTGGTAAAGATTCGAATGCAGCTAAGATGGTAAGTGTCATAAATGGAGTCCATTGCCAAACATCAACAATTATCAGAGAAATAACTGAAGTATAATTGCCAGACAACCATTCAATAGGTGCAATACCTATCATTGATAAAAAATAATTGGCTGGACCAATATTCGAATCAAGAATCATCTTCCAAACATAAGATACCGCAACAGGTGACAAAAGCATAGGTAGCATAAAAAGTACTCTGAAAATGTTTTTGCCTTTGATGTTTTTATGAAGTAAATAAGCCAAAAATGTTCCTATAATAAACTCAAGGAAAATGAGTGAAAATACATATATAAATGTTAGAATTGCAGAGTTGTAAAATCTATTATCAGTAAAAATATATTTGAAATTTGTTATTCCAATAAAACTCAACCCATAACCAGGTGCCCATTTTGAAAAGGACATATATATTGAAAATAATAATGGAAACAGTGCCACAATAAAAATATAAGTGACAACAGGCACAATAAAATAATATTTAATGTATTTTTCCGAAAAGGAATTCATTTATGTTTTCTATAATGACAATAAATTTTGATTGTCATAGAGTAGGCCATTCTATTTATGACCTACTCTATATTACTTAATTAACGATAATTCAAATGCCACTTATAAAATTCAATTTGTTTATCTCTGCCCAATCTCTCAGTTAGGCTTTCCCATTCTTTAGCAACAATATCCATAGCTTGCTGAACATTATTTTCTCCAGATAAAATAGTAGTTAAATATGTTTCATAGATTGCTTCTGAATAATTACTTGCTCCAGGTATTCGCATATCAATTACAGCATTTGGTGCATTTGTCACATCAATAGTATTCTGCAGATATGCTTGTGCATCTGATCTTTCCCAACCATTCTTTTCCCAATTTTCTAATCCTTCAAGTTGGGAATTTCTCCAAGGTTGATAACCACTATCAGGGCTTGCCACATCAACAGAACTTACTTCAGGACTGAGCATATATTTCATGAAATCTGCAGCAATATCAGGGTTACTTGAAGTTGATGTGATGAACCAGGACCATCCATTAAAACAATGGACAGGTGCACGATTGATAGTTTTTGTTTTTACCCATTTATTGGTTCTCCAATCCCAATATTCATTGGAGCCAGGAGGAAGTGCGTAACCAATTTTACCTTGTACAACCGATTCAGATTTATATGTACTTGGTCCAATATCACCCCAATCTATTGCCATAGCAGCATTACCAAGTATTATTTCATTGATTACATTACCCCTATCCCAATCCAAGCCAGGGGCAGTACCTCTTTGCCCCATTTCATACCATTTTTCAATTCCTTTTACAAATCCAGGTGTATTAACTAAGGGTTTCATTGTATTAGGATCAAAAAACATGATTCCTGGAGTATCAATTGAAAAATTAGGAATCACTGTATATGGTGCTGCCCAAGAAAATGAGTACCAATAGGTTTGTGCTCCCCTTTTAGTACTCCTTACAAATCCATATTCATTTTTTCCATCATTATCCCAATCCCAGTTATTAAAAAATTCTGCAACATCAATTAATTCATCGATAGTTCTTGGAGGGACATTATATGTGTAACCATATTTTTTACCAAACTTTAACTGATATTCCGGATTACCTAAAATATCTTTTCTGTAGAAAAGATAATGATTATCATTATCTGCAATCAATCCATATGTTTTTTCGTTGAATGTGTTTTTCCTCTTAATTCCACTAGGGACATCCAAATCATATTGGACGGCAGGATCTTTAATGTATTTATCAAGAGGAATCACATAATTCCATCCAACCATATCTGCCATCCATATGTTAGCAACTAGCAACAAATCGAATGCATCACTCCTAATGGCAGCAGCCTGTTGAACCTTAGGGAAAATGTCTGAAAACGCAGCCTCAACAACTTCGACTTGATGCCCAGTTTTTTTCCCCCATTCTTCACCATGAACTTTTACCGGGCCACTAATAAATGGACCAGTCATTGTTAATACAGAGATTTTTTTCCCATAAACCTGAGCGGAAAAAACAAATGATATAGATAAAAAAAATAAAAACATATGTTTAATGATAGAATTGTTCATTTTGAACTCCTTGTTTGTGATTAACATAAAAAATTTCATTCATAATTTTATATGAATGTTTTGTAATTTTTATTTCATTGGCATCCTCCGAAAAGGTTTAAAACGCAAACATTAAAAGTAATTTTTAAAGATTAATTATATAATTTTTATAAAAAGAAATTTTTTTATCTATAAAATTCATGTTATTAATTATGTTTTAAGGAATATTTGATTTCAAAATATCACAATAATTTATGATTGATGTTAAAGATTTATTGACAAGTTTTGATTTAAATCCAATTTTTTAAAAAATAAATTCATCGATAAAATATATTTATCTGTTTATGCGAGTGTAGAAGGAGCCAAATCACCAATCGATGAAGAAAGCATATCATCTGTTATTATTTCATTTTTTTTGCTTTCAGGAACTTCAGTATCAAATTGGTAATTTATCTCTTCTTTTTGTCTTTTTGAAATTTTCAGCATTTCTTTCCAAGCACCAATCAAAGTCCTTGGTTTCGGCATATGTTCAGCTAAGATTAAATTTAGTTTTTTTAAGTTATAACATGGAACACCAGCATACATATGATGTTCGATATGCCAGTTCATATGCCAATAAAAATAAGAAAAAACAGGATTTAACAAAATAGTTCTTGTATTCTTTCTAAAATCTGGGACGCTCCCCATTAATCCACAATGTTGAGTTAATCCAAGAAAATATGTCCCCCAATTTGCTGTGAATGAAGCAGTGGATATAATTAATGGAAACACCCATTGACCTGATAAAAGGGAAAACACTAGTATTCCACCATGAAAAGTTAACAATAATCTCGACCATACTATTGATTTTTTGTGTTCTGAAGGTTGATTTTGATGTAAACTGTTTAACCATTCTTGAATCGGTATATCGATTGATCCTGTTTTCCCATTAGCTGATAGAATTGTAAAATGAATTGCCGATAACAAGCCTCCTTTACCAAATATCCTTTCGGGTTTACTAAAGATATTAAATGTAAATAATTGAAGTAAAACAAAAAAACTTAAAGATGGTTCTATAGGGAATAAATTTTCTCTATCTGCCTCATCATACTGTGTGTAACGATGATGATAGGTATGACTGACAGCATAATCATAAGGATCCCACCAAGTTATAAGACTAAAAATGTAAAGAAAACTTTTATTTAATGACTTTGATCGAAATACAGTTCCATGTCCTAATTCATGAGGCGCAACACCAAAGAGAAAACTACTTACTGTTCCATGAATAAAAAGTGAAAATAGGAAAGCATACCACACTTCCATATACCAAAAATAATAAGTGAAAGCACCTGTAATGATAAAAATTAAAAAATGTCCTCCTGCCTGAAACCATCCTTGATAATCTGTTTTTAAAGTAAGAGATTTTAAAACTTCTTTTTCAATTGGGCAGCGGTACCAATTTACTTTTAATTTCTTTTTTACTTCAGATAATGGTTTATATTGAATATCCATTTTTTAAAAAAAATTATTATAATTTAAATTAATACGACTACCTTATTTTAAAATTCTCTGAAAATTTGTATTGATTACCATACTTTTCAATTATTTAATACAGATTTTTTATATTAGCTTGCTGTTCCATGGTTCTACATTTGTTTTTGCACTACATGTCTGAAATAATGGTTCGATTGCTTTTTTCTTTTTTAAGGCTAATCTAATAAATAAACTAATTTTTCTCCATCAGGGTCTATATCCACCCCTTTTAGCATAAATATCTCATGTATTCTGACCTGCATCGGCACAGGAAGTTTGGAACAATCAGGGTGATACCAGAAAGTGATCAGAGTTCTTTCGTAAACTGAATGATTTGCATAGGAACCATGGATCAGCCTCGGCATCACACACCACCATATCTCCAAAATTGACAGAAATTTCTGTTTCACCATCCACACTTTGATATAGATGATCCTCAGGCTTTGTGACTCTTGAAACACTTTCAGGGTGTGCTTTTTCATAATCATGAAGCCCATGGATTTTACAATGTGAACCTGGAAGGCCCCTTAAGCATCCGTTGCTTTTTTCTATGTCCTGAAGATTTATCATGACAAACACTTGAGCGATCTGTTCCGTGTATGAAATGGGATAGCCCCATCCCCTCCAATCCTGATGCCAAAATAACGCAGGACTGTGCTGGGGTTTTCAGATAATGTATCTGGAACTGAATCGAGTGTCATCAAAATCTTTGATAACCTTTTCAATTGCTTCGATGTTTTCAATTGAAATCTATTGGCTATGTTATAGCAAAATGTTGTGAGATGTTTTTCGTAGAAATGAATGCGCAATCAGTCAGCAACGCATAATGAAGGAAATCGCAGCAAGCATTCTCAGTATTTTTAATCTCTTCGAGGGTTCTGAAATAGTTCATATAGTTTTGCAGATATTTTGAGGCAACACCGTGGAA
>Ga0187833_10005569_pt1 | contig 11841 bp, 8 predicted proteins | sample ETNtaG_37_FD_167968 | JGI IMG/M metagenome (GOLD analysis project Ga0187833, IMG submission 167968) | Marine microbial and viral communities from oxygen minimum zone, Eastern Pacific Ocean - ETNP2014_SV_400_PacBio MetaG (Illumina Assembly) | ecosystem: Environmental > Aquatic > Marine > Hypoxic... | reverse complement strand
TTTAAAAATAAACTATTAGCTAACCAATCATTATGATTGTTATAACTTTCAGTGTAGCACCTTGAAAATTTAAACTCATTTTTACTAAATAAACCTGCATTAGCATTACTGCTCAACAACAAACCCAAAATTATGATCGCTATCGCTTTCTTCATGATCCCTTAATCCTACACCTTAATTGACGTTGAGTCAGGTGCATGAATCGTTGGCAATATTTATTTGATATGGATCAATGAGAAATAGTTTTTTATTTATCCCGTCTGAAGTTTTGGAACGATATCGAATCTATTATCTTTAATCAGATCCATAAAAAATCTCGGTTTCTTGCTTAAAAATTCCTCAACTTCGTTAGTGTGTTCAATGATATTATTGGTATCACTTTTAATTGTAGGTAAATCACCAAGTAAATTAGCTAGTACTTTTTGGTGTTGGAGCATAACCCTATTGCTCCGTTCAATGTTATTTTCAGACAGATAAAACTTTGTAACAAAGAAAATAGTAAAAAATATTGTAAGTAAATAAACTACATTCCTAACTTCTTTGAGCACAATATTCTCGTTCCGTTATTATTTATCTTTTTTGAATTTTAATGGATATTCTCCAAATCTATTTTTTCCCAGCGTTCCCTTCTCTATTGTCATAACAAGAACTATTATAGATCCTAGGATAGGAATTAATGAAATAAATATAAACCAGCCTGATTTATTTATATCGTGTAAACGCCTTACCGTTACTGCTATACTTGGAATAAAAAGTAAGAACGACATAATATAGCCAAAAACCACTACGTTTTCATTGGGAACAAACGTGGGTATGGTTGCAGATATAATATAAAATAATATAAACCACCAATATTCAGATCGACTTGCCCTATTTGTAAAAACAAAAAATTTTTGAAAGCAGATTTTAATTGCATTAAAAAAATTTATGTCTTCCATTTTTGTATCTGCGTAAATTTCTTGTAATTTTTCTTCTTCGGTTTTGCTTTGCGTTTCTTTAGTTGTGCTAATTAATTCTTCGCTTGGTGGCTCCATGCTGTCCTCGCTTTTAACAATGTCTTTTTCTTCAATTTCTGTAGTTTCCGTATCTTGAAGAGGTGTTTCTTCAACTTTTGTGGTTTCCGTATCTTGAACAGGTGTTTCTTCAACTTTTGTTGATTTAATTTCAACTTTTGGAGCTTTTATATTTTTTTCTTTTTCTGTTGGGGAAGTTGTTTTACGAGTAATTATAGATTTTATATCTTCGGTTTTTTTTGGGATTTCTTCTATTTTTTTTTCTTTAAATTTTAATTCATTTAAATCTTCAGCTTTTATCCATTTACCTCTAAGTCCAGCTTTTACCTTTGTATTTCCTCTAATAGTATCACTTTCAATTAATGCTTGAAGACTAGAAAGCGTATTAACGGTTATCACAGCTCCATTGTTGTCTATAAATTTATAAATCACTTTTATTGCGGAAATTGTAATTTTCCAATTTTTTCAACTACAAAACCTGCTCCACCCCTTCTTAATAATGCTACTTCCGTAAAATAGTTTGATCCGCTTGTTATATTAAAAACGCCTTTAAAATCTCTTTGTGCTTTCTCAAAATCAAGATTCATGTAAGCTGCCATATTCGATTTAACCGAAGAACCCGGTAAAGCAAAATACCTATCATCAAAATTCATGCACCATATTTCTGACTTTTCAAATGCTCTGGATGAGTTAATTAAAACTGTTTTGGTTCCATCTTGTCTTTCTTTTCTAGTTAAAGCTAAACCACTCCATTTTTGTTTAAATGCAGCCACTTTTGAAAAATTATCTAGTGCCTCTTTATAATTTTCAATCATCTCTTCATATTTTCCGAAGGTAATTTCTTCCGGTGTTTTTGGTGGTTCTTTGGGTTGAGGTGGTACAGAGGAAAGAGTAGTTTTTTCTTGCCTACTTCTAGTATGTTGTGCTCTTCGCATTTTTTCTGCATTATCTTTAATTTGATCCTCTAATTTACCAAATTTACTCTCATTGCTCCTCGAGGCAAGGTTCATTTGATTCATCTTTCTGTTTTGAAGAATAAGATAAACAATCAGACCTAATACAATTAAAAAGATAATTACATAAATTGCTATTCTAATAACAACATCAAATGGATCTTTTTCGCTTAATTCAGCATCAAGAATATCGATTTCTTCTTTGAGTGAAATTACGGAACTTTTAATAAGATTTTCTTCTTTTGTAATTTTTTCATTTAATTGAACAATGTCATCTTTAAGTTTGTTAGATCCAAGTTTTTTAGACTTAAGAGATTTAAAATCTTCTTCGTAACCTTTTATTTTGTTTTTACTTTTTGTTTCTTGATCAATTTTTTTCTTTAGTTTTATTATATTTTTATAATTATCTAACTCTTTTAGAGTTCCTATCCTTTCAAAAATTTCTTCATATTCAAGTTCAAAATTTGTTATTTTACTTTCATTTAGAAGTGATTTCTTTTTTTGAGTTAGTAGTTTTAATTTTTCTTTGATGTCTTTATTGGATTTATTTCCCGTTATATTAAATGTTTCTTCTACGCCATCCTTGGCAAAATCAAATGTATTCAAATATTGCTTCAATGCGGCATCTAATCGGTCAAAATCTACATTTATTTTTTTTATTTTTTTGTCGTATTCATTTATTTTCGCTTTTACTTTTTTTAGTAATATAGGTTTATTTTTTTTAACCCATTTTTTTGCTGCCTCTGCTGCTATTGCTGCCTGTCTCTTTCTTTCTTTCTCATCTGCATCTGCTTTTTCTTGTTTTTTGATATCTTTATAGTCATCAATAAGATAATCTGGAAGATACCAAACGAGACCACCAAATCCATCACCAGAAATAATGATGCCCCTGTCATATAAATTTTTTCCAATTTTTTTCTTGGATGCCGGTTTAGTAGGTTTGCTTATTAAATCATTTTTTTCAGCTATTATTCTAGATAATTCTTCCAAAGTGGTATTTTTAAATTGAAAAGGTCTTGGGTATGTTTCTTTATATTCAAGGCAAATAGTTTTTAAAATCGTATCCATATTTGTTTCGTGACTAAATCTGAAGTTTAATTTTTGTCCAGCGATAGTAAAAAATTCTTTTGGTTCAGAGAAATTAAATAATTCTTTAAGTGTTCTTTGTTTTTTTTCATGGTAGCCTTTAATGATCCAGGCAGGGATTCCATCCTTATTTCTTATTTGAATATATTTTCCGTCCTCATCTTTAGCTTTTCTCCCTGTTGCTTTTCTCTTAAATTTTTTTTCTACGTTGTTAGTACAATACTCACCTTGAACTTCTTTTTGAGTAAGATCCTCGTATACTGTTTTTTGCATCCCTTTTTTTTTATGAAAAGCAAAAACATTTGTATTTGCAATTAACAAGGTTAAAAAAATAATTAAAAAAAATTTAAACGATCTTTCAATCATTTCTATTTAAGTTTAATTTTTCCATGAGTGATTTCATGGATTATTTCTTTAAGACCCTGGATAAATATAGGCTCTATAATAGATGTTGTTTTTTGAATCTCAGCTAGTGATGTGTTTTCTTTGATGGATTCTTGTTCTTGTTTTAAATTTACAGCTCTTGTTTGTGCATTTCTTAATTCTGCATTAATTTTACCTTTTAAATCGCTTTCAAATTTTTTGCTAAGCTTTACAGCAACCCTAGAGTACGCCTGAAGATATTTAATGAAATTTTTTAGTTCTGATATATCTTTTACTCTCCATTCCTTGTCAGGATCAAGTTTTGATAAAATGTTAATTTTCTTTTTGCCTGCCATTACCGATTCTCCTAAAACAGTCTCGTGTGATCTTTCTTTTATATTTAAATCAAGCGCTCCTTCTGTTGCGACCAACAAACCATATGATACTTCGTGTTTGGGAGCCTGTGTAAAGTCTATTGAAACAGAGTCAAAAATACCATCCGTAACCTTTTCAATTATTTTTGAAAGACCTTCTTGTGCATCTTTATCTTCAAATACAATTTTATATAAAGTGCTCGCCTTTCCACCCAAACATATTTTCAAAGATTCGGACAGATTTTCTTTAAATTGACCTTCTTCAATTAAATGATTTATGACCTGAGATAAATAATAAAGAATTCCAGATAATGTTAACTCAGATAAATTTTTAAGTTCTTTTCCTTTTTCTTTACCACCTATAATATAAAAACGATTTTTGAAAGCTGCTCCAAATTGAGGGCTGTTTACCAATAATTCAATTCCGTTACTTAATTTTGATTTATTTGATCTAATTTTTTGTAAATCATCATAACTACTTAGTAGCAATTCATCATTTCCGCTAATATCTTTTATTAAAGTAAGATTGTTGCTTAAATAGTCAATTAGAACATCTTTGCCCGCTAGTCTAAAAGAATTTCTCCAAATTAAATTCAAATTTTGCCATATAGAAATATCTGAGGTTCCGCCTCCAATATCGATGGTGATCACGTTTTCTACAAATGATGTTTTTTGACCTTCTGCAAAATAAAGTGCACTAGAAATACTTTCGGTTCTGAAATATGTTTTTTCTTGGACTTTAAAGTTCTCATCCTTTAACCCAACTTCTATGGCACGTTTTGCTTGTCTTTTAAATGCCCTAGCATGATCATAATCATATGCTTCAGGGTATGAAAAATTAAATGTTAAATTTTCCTTTTTAATACCACTTGCAGCTGCCTCTACACAAGCTTGTAATACAGCTTGTGAAATAAAATATTGAACTTTTGTTCGACTTTGTTCTGCCTCATCCCATTTTAGATTAAATTTTAGCGGTCTTCTATCGTCTGGAAGATCTTCAATTGCATACAAAACTTGGTCCACATAGTAAATAAAGTTACCTCTGAAAGGTAGGTTTTCAGCAGTAGTTTCCTTATAATTTCTTTCTCTGAGAATAGTCATGAATGGAATTTTAACATCCCTACTTGGCACAAATTCCTTATGTGCTTGCATAACTTCTTCTTTTTCTTCCTCTTCTGTTCCGAGTTCATAAGGCAGATTAATTCTATTTTTAAAATTTAATTCTCTAGGTGCTTCTTTGTTTTCTTTAAAATAAACACATGTGTTAGTAGTTCCAAAATCTACACTAATGGCCCATTGATTAGTTGTTTCTTGAATTTCTTGAGGATCGGGAAACAAGATTAAGCCTACATCTACCCTTTTATTATGCTCAACGAATGCCTTGCCTCCTTGTTGAGATGCAACATTGCATAAAATTGCCTCTGGAGAAGATTCTAAAACTCTTAGTTCAGTAACGGCAGCTGTTTGTTGTAATATAACTTCATCACCGATAATTTGATGAGAGTTAATCATGGTATCAATAAACTTTATTCTCTCTGACTGCTCAAGGTTTTCTAATTTGTTTCTTATATTACCTACGGCAAAAGTGTTTTTTGGAAGAAGGTTGACTTGTGAATTACCATCATAAAAAAAATAATACTGTTTCAAATTTTCACTTTTTATATCTGGCCAAACACTAAAACCCAAAGGAACTGTTCTGTTTTTTACAACATCTTTGGCTTTGTAAATTTTTTCTAAAATATAATTTATGGAATTACCTGAATCGCTTTTCAATTCCAAAGAAAAACTAACTTTATAATTATCTCCGTCTGGGGAAACGGTGCAATTACTTGCTAAAGCCTTTGGATCCATAAACATTAGCATGGCACTCGTAACTGGATAAGCATACTGCTCTCCTTCTTTAGAATGTTCTTTTAACTGTTTATTATCAGGGGCAAAAAGTACTAACTTTTCTGTAAAAATATTCTCAGGAGTTAAATAAACATACCCTTCCTTTTCACATTCCTTTTTTAAATCTTTTGATAAAGTTTGATCCTGTCGTAAAGAGTTTAGAGAATAATTTTGCCAAATTCTAATATCTGATAAAGCTTTGCCAGTAGCTTGGGCTATTTTAAAATCTGAAAAAATTGCACCTTTAATTTGGTCAGAAAATTCTGGTCTTGCCTCTAGTCCACAATCAAATTTAGCTTTTTGTCCAGCAGTTGCACCTATAAATATTTGAGCCAACTTATCATAAACAGTTTGAGCTGGAAGGTTTAAATTTATTTTGTACGGTAGAAAACTAGGAAAATCCGCAGTGCCTTTTTTTGCATCACAACTTGCTTTAAAATCTTGCAATCTTCCCATGATGGCATTGAAGATTTCACTATTTGCTGATCCAAGGCTTTGAATGTTTGTTATTAAATTTCCTATGTAATTAGATAATACGACATATTGTTCATTTCTCATATCTTTAGCGTTACATGGGTCAATTAAATACCCATCCTCATACCAAGGTAGTTTCGAAATATTATTAATTGTTGTGTAGTCTCTGGCAGCAGCTACAATTGTATAAGGATTAACTATAGCGATAGCTTTTTTATTAAAATTTAATACTCCTATGGCATCCCAATCTTGTCCTTGGGCCATAGTGTCGGGAGGCTTAACATCAAAAAGAATATTCCCAACATGAGCAAATTTAGCATCCGGTGAAGTGCTGCTTACAGTATAAGGATTTGATTTAATATCTTTTAAATTTACGATATCTGATGATAATTCATAGATATGCTTGTAATAAGGAGCTAGACCCAAAAGAGCTAACACACCTCTCCATTCTCTTACATGGGAAGGGTCGTTTTCAAGTAAACCATTTCTCACTATCAAAACTCTAGCCCAAACATCAGGAACTGAAACAATATCAGACGTTACGACAACATTTTCGCCTCCCATTTTTAGACCTTTAGCTAGTCTTTCTAAAAAGCTTGGATCTTCACTTTTCCATTGCCCAGATACAGCGATATTAGCTATATCATTTTGTTCTTTTAGCGGGGGTAATATTTTTTTAACCATATTTATTGCTCACAGGATCTAAAAAGAATATCCATAAAGACACCTAATCCCTTTTGATCTTTTTTAATTTTTTTATAACAAAGATTGCTCATCACATTTAACAGCTTAAAATTACCACCGTCAGTAATTAGTCCATTAAATTGTTTTTTTTCAGCTGCATTAAGTTTTTCTTTGATCGTCACTCTATTTTGGGCATTTTTAGCTTTATATTCAGAGAAGAAATCACAAAGTATTAAATTCATTTTTTGATCGGTATTATGGACGGTTGAGTAGTGCATATCAGTAATCCATTCTAAAATATCCAAACAAAACTCATTCATGGAAGAAACTATTTCTTGATTATATTCATGACCAATTTCACATTGTTTATTATCATCGTTATAAGTATATTTATAAATTAATCGTTTAAACCAATTTTCATTTGAATATTTTTTTATTTTACTCCAATTACCTAAAAGTGCTGGTGCATACATCCAATAATATGAAAATGCGAAACGAATTAATTTTGCTAAATTCTCCTTTGAATTTAAATTATTTGAAACATTTGGGATATCGCTCCACAGAATTTCATTTGTTTCGTTTTTACCGATTTGGAAAATCTCTTGATTTTCTCCGATGGCATTATCTTTGCTAAAAAATCTTAGTGCTCCAAGAGCAGCATACAATTCAGAAAATAATGGAGGATTATTTTGTAAGTTTCCGCCGGGCTGAAATGTAGATAATTCTGATAAGGGATCCCATCCTGTTACATAAACCTGGTCAAAAATTTTATCATATTCAAATAATTTTGAATAATAATGTAAAGCTCCTTTGGTTTGGTCCAAAAATTCTGCTGGTTTAGCAAATAATTCTCCTTCCATGTTTTCATCTGGAATATCATAAATAAAATAGGGAAGCATTAAAGCGCCCCCAATATAAAGGTTTGAGGTAACTTGCCTCTCTCTTTGTATTGCCCTTATTTTCCTTGCTATGTTAGGAAACCCTGCTGCACCGGTGCCACCAAAAATTGAACTAAAAATAAAAATTTTAACTTCTTCCCCACCTCTTGCTAAGTCTATCGCTTTATAAATTTGTGACCAAAAAGGATCATCTACATTCGATGTTGTAGCAAGCATAGCTGCTGCACCAATATTGGGTCTAGCTCTAAATCCTTTTGATAAATTAAGTTTTTTTTCCTCAGGTCCGTATAAACAATCAACTAATCCTTTAACTTCAGGTTTTAAAAGTTCATATTTTATTACTTCTTCCAAAGTTGGATCTCCTCCTCTTAGGGGTTGCCAAACAGAATCACTGTTTGAAGTCACCAATGTTCTAAATAAGTCACTATCTGATGTTAAATCACTTTTGCCCTCTTCTCTTAAAGAGCTCCTAATATTTATATATTTGCTTAGTAAGATCTTTGTTCTGCTTATATTTCCGTTGGCTTCATCTTGATCAACCATACCAGCCCATAATTGCTCTGGTCCCAAGCCTGAAGAACAACAATACAATAAATGTTCGAGGCATTTGGCTCCAGTTCCACCTATTCCAATTATAAAATTTTTCATAAAAAATTCCCCGGTAATTTATTTGCAAATAAAACTGATGATCTTGCAAATCTAGCGGTTCCTACAATAACCGCTATATAATAAATTAAAAAATAATAGATAGTTTGAGAAAAAAGAATTATACGAATTCCACCACCACTAAAAAATTGAGCTGCATTATATTGAGTTGATTTTGTAAAATAGAAAATAATTGCAACAAAAATTGCCAACGTTATTCCAGTATAAATTAGCCAATGAATCGAATATATTTTTGCTTTTCCTGGTGAATCAATGTTTAATAGATGCGATAAACCTGACCAAGCCAAACTAAATATTATAGCTGTAACCAGCAAAAAAATATTCATTGTTCCCATTAAAATATACAAACCTTCTGCGAGACTGCTAAAATCTTGTCCATATTTTTCAATTACCTCATCAATAATTAAATTATTTGCAAAAAAATCTAAGAGCCAATTATCTTTGGGTCCTACAAACATAGATGTTATAAAGATAATGCTCAACCAACCTAAGCTCATCAGTCCAATTATTGAATAAGTTAATGATTTAAATATTCTAAGCATAATTATTTTGTTAATTTAAAATCTAAAGCAATACTGGCTATTAGAGTTGGTTTAAATCTTTCATTTGCAACATCGTTTAAAACTTTAACAAGCTTAACTAAATTTAAGGTTTTAAATGCAACGGGATCCTCTTCTATGAATTTTTGGGCTTGTGCTTTTGTAATTGACCAGTCTTTAAAGGTATCCTCGGATATATTGCCTGGTTTGTCAGCATAAATATTTACTAAATGAAAATATCTAAAACCTCTCCATAGTTTCTGTAAAGGATATTTTTTTTTCTTTGAGTCTACATTAAGTTCTTTTAAGAGACCAATGGTAACCTCATCATACAAGCCGCCAGGGATTTTTTCACTCCAAGTACTGATAGTATCCAATTTTGCTTTTTTCCAAGTTTTATCGCTATTTATTTTTTTACATTTTACTTCACTGCTGTTCCATAAGATTTCTTTAATTTCATAATTTGATATACCGCTTGAACCAGGTACAAGAATTTCAGGTTTTTTTATTGTAAATGTAAGATGCCTTTTTTGATTTGTATTAAATTGATAGAGAGGTAATTTTGATTTTATATACTCAAATTTAAATTCAGAAGGCTGATTATTAGATTTAAAGAGATTATTTCCATTGATTTTTTTATTTATATTTAAATTTTGAATTATAGGGTTACTTGTGATTAATGAAAATTTATATTCATCTCCTTTATTAGTAAAATATTGTTTTTCTAATTTTGTTTTAACCTTATGAATATTTTTTTGATCACCAATAATCATGATATAAAACGGTCGTTTATTTGCCCTAGAATATGTAGCTACTCCACCACCGCTTATTGGAATACCATAAATAGTTCCATTAAATGAATTCATTATTCCGACAATTCCAATTGATTTTCCATCATCTAAAACTTTATTTAAAGGTTTTTTTAATTGATGAAGTTTGCCCCCAATTAGGTTTTTGTTTTCAATAAATAAATCTGTAACTATTATATATGTAGCGTCCTTATTTAGTTGTGTGGTTTTTATAGCTTCATCCAGTCGTGTTTCTTGATTATCACAATTGGCAGGATTATGAGGACATGTATAAAATGATGGATCAGTTGCTCTTGCTGCTTCAGATTCTGTAATAGATTTTACAAATCTTCCAAAACGTAAATAATGTGTTTCGTTTCCAATAGTTTCAGCAATTTGTTGAAGATCGTCTATTACTTCTACATAAAGATTTGTATCTTGATTTGACGGATTTACAAAACCTTTCATACTCAAAGAACCATCAAATAAAACATATACTGGATTTTTATCAGCATCAATCAAAGGTGTTACGTTAACAGTTGGAGTATCTAATTCAAAATCTGGAATGCAAAGTTCTTTACTTTGCAAATAAGTAAAGGAAAATAGTATACTGAAAATTAAAAAATTTATAAATAAATTATTTATATTTTTTATTTTCATCCATATATCCGATTTATACAAAATGTAATTCTATTATTTAATTAGCCACAATGTCTAGGAATTGATTCTGGTAAAATGAACTTATGAGTAGTTTTATTTAGTAATTGTAATAAATTTAAAGAAATTAGCTCATAAAAGAAAATTAATTCATAAAAAAAAATTGATATAAATCAAATTTATAAACTCATACATACACGAATAGAATGTGTTCTTTATTTTAAGTATTTGTAATATAATTAAATACAAAAATTGCAAATAGTGATCGATCAATTAGGCAATTTTAAATGGGGGTGGATAAATTCAAATATTTAAAAAAAATGCATTTTTTTTATAAAGCTATTATCAAAATACTTTTTATTTTGTCGTTTTTTTTCATTTTTGCTTGTGGGGATAATGGAGGCTCAAAAACATCTAAAGGACATAGGGATGCAATCAAATATGAATGCGAAAGTAGCACCAATGAAAAGGTGTGTGGATTAGAAGTAATGCAAAACTTTTTAGAAGAAGGACATGAGTTTGCAACTTTTGAAGAATTAAATAAAGATCAAGAAAAAATAGCTAAAATAGAATGTATAAGGGCAAAAAAATTTGGTTTAATCTCTTATAATAATTGCTTGGAAAAACTCAAAGAGTCTTGTCTTGATGGAAAATGCGCTCAACCAGTCATAACGCCACCGGAAACCTCTATTGCAAAGTTAGAAAAATCTACTGTCCTAATTGTTATTTATGAAGGTAAGAGTAAAGACAATATTGTTCCGGTTGGTGGTGGATCTGGAATTATAGTTGGTAAAAGGCTAATTGCCACCAACTGTCACGTTGCTTTAATATCATCAGAAAAACCAAATAGAGTTTTGTTAGTAAAAAATATAAACAAAGAAAATTTTGCGTTAGCAGCTATTTATAAAAAAGAAGAAAAATACGATGTATGCATTCTTAAAAAAGAAAGTAATGAAGAATTTAAATTATCAATGGTACCTATAAAAAGATGTGTAAGATTTGATAAACTTGCCAGAGGCAATTATGTTAGAACAATAGGTACGCCACAAGGTTTGGAAGGACATTCTGCCGAAGGAACAATTAATTATCTTGGTAGAGCGGGCGAATCGGGTTTGACTGTTTATGGAGAATATGAAATTGCAGAAGACACTAAAATAATAAATCATAGCGCAGCTATAGCAGGAGGTAGTTCAGGGGGTCCTTTGTTTGACAAAAATGGTTATTTAATTGGTATCAATACTTTTGGTGATGAAAAATTTAATTTTAGTATTTCGTGTGACCATATACAGGATCTTTTAAAAAATTAGTAACCAACCTGAATCTTAAAATCTAAGCTATCAACTTTTGTTCCATCTTTGTGGCCAACAATTCTGACTTCTAAACCATTTTTAGGAACATTAACTAATTTAGAAAAACTATTATCACTTTCAATAAATTCTTCTTCTCCATTAATGA
>Ga0187833_10005566_pt1 | contig 11843 bp, 8 predicted proteins | sample ETNtaG_37_FD_167968 | JGI IMG/M metagenome (GOLD analysis project Ga0187833, IMG submission 167968) | Marine microbial and viral communities from oxygen minimum zone, Eastern Pacific Ocean - ETNP2014_SV_400_PacBio MetaG (Illumina Assembly) | ecosystem: Environmental > Aquatic > Marine > Hypoxic... | reverse complement strand
GTCTACTATATCACCTGGCCCTTCACGCTGAAGTAACAAGGTTATCTGCTTCTTTGCCCCTCCGGCCAGTAACATATTAAACGTCTCTTCACTGAAACTAGCCGGTATTTCTTTAATCAAGAGTACGATTTCGCTACTCCCTCTACGTATTGATGGAATTACCCAGACGCTTAATTTATTATTATCAATAGAAATGCCTGACCGCTTCAACTTACCCACAAAACGAATCGGTTCAGATGTAAAACCCAGAGAATCTTGCGGTATGACTATTTCCAGTGATTTATTGTCCAAGAATGCGGTTTGTATTTTTCCTTTTTTAGAAGAACTTGATATTTTTATTGTTATGACCAATACAGCGGCAAGCAATAAAGACCCTATTATCAGAAAGAAAATATTTTTGTAAAATTTCTTCCATTGTACAGCCCCATCATTTTCATTCTTCAAAGCATTATTCCTCCATATCTTCTTCGTATATCATATTAAGTACCTTTTCGATTTCACGACCACTTAAAACATCCTGGCTGTCCACAGTAAAGGCCGCCCTCATTACATCTTCATAGTAATAGTCACCGGGAGCATATATATTAAAAACCACAGTATCGCTCACCAACTTTTCAGATCTGGAGTTTACCGCTTCTGCTATTTGGTCAGTGCTGCGATATTTTGTCTCCATGTCCCTGTTTACTGTATAGTAGACACCATCACCATCTTTTCGAACATAAATGTCAACTATGTTTTCAGGTATTTGTTCAGCATTTGTTCCTGTCGGTTCAGATGCTGTTCTTTCATGACTTTTAATCGTATCAATCTGCAATTTATTCAAATAACTGACAAACCCCATCAATATAAACACAATCAATACCATTGCAAAGGCAAGAAACATCCAGAAATCCTCAAAACTGGACACCCCACCTGCGTCCTCCATAAATTCCTGTTCATGGATTAACTCACTCTCACTGATTTTCATTTTCTTCTACTTTCTGGCGTTCAAATAAACTGTTATGCGTCCTGATTGATGTTACAGCTGTCCAACGACTCTTCGTGCACTGCCCCGGTTTCCTTTGCTACGACCTGTACCGGTTTAGTCGGTAGCTCAACAATGTCAAAAACATAATACTTCAACTGCACCAGCTCGTCTGTCATTATGGACAACTGTTTTTGCGGACCAAAGTGGCACCACAAATCTGCCATAATTTTGATAACAATAGCAGCAATGGTTGTCCACAATGCTGTTCCGAAACTCATCATCAACCCTGTCATAACATTTTGCATGTCAGGGTCCTCAAAGTCAGTACCGGTAAAAGCCCCGAACATGCCTGTCAGGGTTCCACAGAGTCCTACAGCAGGTAGCAAGGCAGAAACACACTTAATCCCGGTAATACCTCTCTTTATCCGAGAAACTATCGCGAATTCATCTGAAAGAGATTGCAACGAAGGCTGACCTTCCAGACTCTGAACAGGACGTGAGAAAAAACGGACAAGTAAACCGGAAAAGAGGAGGTGTTTTTCCTGGTTTGGAAAGATTAATTTTAGCAGATTTCTTCTGTCTAACTCTTCAACCTGACCACTCTGAATTTTCTTAACCAGAATATCAGACTTCTTTAAACGATCCCTTACTTCCCTGGCAAACCCGATTGAACACCCATATTTCTTTAACTCCTGCAGGGTAGTTCCCACTCGATAAAAGATAAATCCAATACAGGCAACAAAGATAGGTGCAAAAATTGGCCCGATGGCGCTGATAATATCAGTAAGTGCTTTAAACATTTTGTTATTTCATATTAAAAAAGTTCTTAGTTTTCCTGGAAAAGCTTACAGCCTTTCTGTTTCGAACTAAGATATTAAGGAGCAAAATCACACAACTGCAGGAAAACTCTCCTGCAGATTGCAGTTACCAGCTCTACATACGTGACCCGCGGGCGGGTTATGGTTTGTTTGAGTGTAAATTGCACGTTACATGTACCGGAAAGATACTATTATTAGTTAATCCAGACTTTCGTATAAAGACTTAACCTGACCTTTACGGTCTTTCATGTCCGTTGCAATCATCTGAAATTCTCGCTGCTGGAGCAAGACAATGAATTTAAATACGGGTGATACATGTTTCCAGACACCTCTCTGCCTCTCCCTCAGCTCATTAATAAGCCAGTCAAAAGCCTCATCATAATCATCTTCCTTAATGTACATATATACTAATAAATCATTCATTGCTCCAAGAGTTACTAAATCCCCCCCAGGCGCATTTACGATTATTTTTTTAAGCTCTTTTTCCTGAAGCTCTCCCAGGCGGAGACCTGCACGGATCATGACAAAAGCAAGATCAGCGGTTTTATGTTTTGCCCAGGATTTACGTAGATATTCATATCCCTCTTTTACTCCTTTTTTATCATGCCAGTTGATAAGAAGTACATAAGAGTAAAGAAGGTTTAATGTATCTACCTGTTTTCCAGATCTTTTAAATCTTTTCTTGGCGTCACTTAAAACTTTCTCCACATCGTATGTCTTTCCGTCTCTTATCATAATCAACGCATCCCTTAAAACAATTTTATATGACGACCATGGATGAAGCTTTTTGCCTTTCTTAATCTTGGGCCACATCTTGGCAGCATGTCCTACAAGAAAATAATCCAGTTTATTTTCTTCAAGGTTTATCAGATCTTCTATATACTTAGGCTTATTAAATATTTTAGAAACAACTGACTCGGCGTATGGACTGAAGACGTCCTCGGTCATGGCTACTTTTCCCTCCTCCCTGTTCCAGAAAGGTATGTATTTCTCGATATCGCCAGCTAACCGTCCTATTTCTTTCAGAGCCTTATCCGCATCCCTTTCCAGATCTGTATCCCCTGAGTCTGCAGCTTTGTCAATAATTTTATTGATTTTTTCCATCAAAGCAGGATTAAACTCCTTTTCATAACTCTCAATAGTATCCTGTACATGGCCTGCTATCGGACGCAGATAACCTTCCCTGTCAAATCTTCCGGAAATAACATCACTCATCATCATCTCAAACTGTGCTTTAACCAGATTCTCAGTTTCGCTGAGCTTGTCATTCACATTGTTAATGCTTCTATTCAACCTCAACATAGTGATTTCATCCATTTTCCTTGACTCGAAGATATCAACGGTAAGTGCCAGGCTCCCCTCTTCCTTATTCCAGTAAGGCATGTATCTCACAATCTCCCCCCTTAATGCTTCAACTTTCTCCAACACTGCATCTACCATTTGTACCCACTCTTCATCTGCTGCCCTTACTGCTCTTGCTTTAATTCTCTCGACTTTTCCAAAAGTATCTATTACCACAAATTTTCCATCGTAATACTCAAGCATTGAGAGTACTGGAACCTCTAACTGGGCCAGATACCCACTTACAGAGAATTCGTCAGTATCAACGTCTCTCTCCATCGCCACAAGCTGCTCGAGCAAACCATCCTTAACTATCTCTAATTTACCCTCAGCTTCCTCAATAATACCTTCGGCCTTCCTGATTTCACGCTCGTCAATTTGCCGCTCAACATGGCTCATTGTCTCATCTGTTTTAGACTGCTCCTGTGCGAACAAATTTCCATTCACAACGACAATTATGAACCCGATCAATATAGCTGTTAATATTTTCACAAATATCTCCTTCCTTTTTTTACTGTGGACAAATGACCTTATAATTCTTCATCAGGAGAAAGCCCCAATTCACTTTCAGTAAAGATTCTTTCATAGATTATCTCATCCCCACTTGGCCCTCCAAGATAGAAGGTGTACCACGCGTCGTCCTCTTCTTTATACTCTACATAGAGACCCGAACCTGTCCTTGTATCATAAGGAGCATACACCCGTGGCCTGGTTCTGATTTTACCATCAGAAGTACCATACCAGCGTTTTTTGGAACCATCCCAGTGCTTATAAACCATGTCCTTATCTTTAACATCACCTTTCTGTGGTGCAACTCCCGCTAATTTAACCTTAGATTGTGTCCTTTCCAATAAATCCTTTTCATCCCACTCAAATTCAAAATTAACCGAATTCACATCTTCCAACAAAGCGTCCATTGTAGTTCCAAATTGCCTTGATGCTTCATCAATATTCTCAATCATACCTTCAACACTAAAATCTTTCCCAGGAGAAGCGGCCCTCAATAATTCTAGAAACGTTTCCTGCATATTCAAACTCTCATATGACATCATAAAAACTTTCAACTGCACTTCATCATGAGTAAGAGAAGCAGCCAAATTTCTTTCTGCAGCAGTCAAAGTCAGTTTCCAGTTATCCAAAACTGACATTTTTATTTTTGCAACCCCTTCTGAATCGAGGTCGCCGTATTTCATTTTCTCCTCACAATCTTTTGCAAACTTCTCAAGTCCAGCAGCATGATGTTCCAGTACTATTGCCAAGGTTTCATCTCCTTTTGTTAATTTTCCATCTTCACTAGATTTAGCAGATCTTATAATTTCGTCCTTTTTTATCTTAAACTCTTTAATCGTTGCTTTAATATCTGAAAGCCTACCACCGAGAAAGTCATCCAGTTGGCTACCGTCACTACTGTCTGTCGCGTTCACGGCATTTATACTGGCTATTCCTCTCCTTAGAGCTTTTAAGGCGTTATCTTTTTCAAGAATTATTTTTACAAGAGCTTTAGACTGGTCTGCCATACCGGCCAACTTCTCCTGTTGAGTTTGGGCATTTAAATAACGCTCATTAGCATCGCGAAATTCTTCCCTGTTTTTATCAACTTTACTTAAATGCGACCGAAATCCTTTCATCTCTTCGTTTACTTTCTCGAATTCTTTAAATTCAGCAGCACCCCACAAATGCGGTGTTAAACCGAAAGAGACCAGCATGATGGTAAATATCATTAATCCTATCCTAATCTTCACCTCTTCCACCTCCCTTTTTATGTAATAAAACGGATATAAAAATTATCACTAAATTTATCCTTTGAAACATCAATACGTCCTAAATACTTGTTCATATGATAAGGTCTTGGACATCCTAAATTCTTTCTTCCACAATCCGGATAAAGGTACTCACAATCAAAGCATTCCCGGCCTCTTCAGGGTTGTAAAACTGGTGACTAAATCCACCGCCTCTCACAAATGATGAATGCCTCGGCTGTATTTCAATATCTCTGTACTTTAAGTCTGCTTCCAGTTTTGAAGGGCCTTTGTATTTGCCCTGGTCCATCCGGTCGAAATCCTGAACAAAGACTATCTTATTTTTTGTGGCAACCAACTCTATCACCTCAATTTCGGGCGGATTCTTAGCGATAAAGTCGAAATCCATAGCCTCAGAAGGTATCACCAAAGGCGTATTTTTCCTGAGAAAGTTCGCTTCTTTAAAATATTCATTCGGAACTAATTGTTTCTCCCGTCCTGAAGAGTTTCTGCTCCTGAGGATAAACCAGCAGTCATGGGAGGCCTGAACGGTTAAGAATACATTCTCCCCTTCATGATAAATCCCCCCCGTGCCCCTGTCTGGCCTTATTGAGATGCTGAACGTATCAATAGCCGGTAAAACCTCCTGGATTGGAATGTAAGGAACAACAGATTCTTCAAAGGTGTGTTCCAGCGCCGTAGAGAGACTCCCTCCCTCCAGACTCTGTTCTTGGAAAATATCAATAAAGTCCACCATATCAATATCACTCATTATGCTGCTGATTCTATGCAAATCAGATTTTATATCCGGAAGACCCGGTGACCTCATATAATGACAAACAAAGATCAACTGCGTCATGTCAACGCTCCTGGAAAGACTAACCATAGACCTTAGCTGTTCAAAGAACGAAATCTCAAGGTCTACATCAACACGCTGATTCTTAACGGCCGTTATAAGCTTTGTCATATCCCCGGCCATATGGTCAAATTTATCAAACCTTTCAACGTCAAATACTTCAGAAAATCTGTCTACCTCCCTGTTCATATCATCAATCGCAAGATTAAGATTCTTTTCATAGTCCTCAGCCATCTGCTGTCTCTGGTTATCCCATTCAGACATATAGGTACCTGCAATCTCTGAATATTTCTCTTCTGCATCGCCTATACTGTAAAGCAGTTCGTCCTCTAAACGAATGCGCTCCCTGATAATCCTTTCGACCTCTACTAAACCGTTATGTAAATCACCTTCAACAATTAAATCAACCGCCGAATATGTCCTGAGGTCATCATGTAGTAACCGCTCAAAGCCTGTTTTAATTCGCGACATACTTTCCTCGAACTCGTCTAAGGTATCCATAGAACCGCGTTCAGCCATCACCGATGGTGTAATGTTACACCCAAAGAGTAATACCACTCCTAATATTAAACTACAACCGTACATGGTAATTTCTTTGAAGAAAAGGTTCATTTTTGATGCCCTCTTTTTGTTTTCATTACATCAAGGCTTCTGAAATCTTAGTCACAAAGGTATGTGCATGGTCAAGATGATTGCCGACCCTTTGTGCCTGCTCGATACATTTAGACGGAATGTTTCAGAAATTTCAGAAAATTTTCCCTGTGCAGAATCAATCAAAGCAAAACTACAAAAGCAAGTCGGAAACAATCCGAAAGAAAAGCCTCATTTTTGCTCCAAATCGGTATTCAGTTTTTCCCCGGACAACTCTGTAAGCATATCACTACCCTTACTTACTGCCTTATCAACAACGGTTTTCCTTGCAGAGTTAGCTGAATTAACAATTTTGGCGTTGATGCTTTCCCCAAATAAATAGAACGAAATGCTGTATCCTATAACGGCCAAAACAGATAATATAATAGCAACTTTTATTAATTTACCCAATATAAGCCAAATTGCTACAAGACACAGAATGGTAAGTGCAGAAATGATTGCTAATCCCCACACATTCTCAGAAATGAAGGTTGTTAGCGTTTCCATTCAAATCTACTCAATAGAAATTATAAAAATGCAATTTTTTAAAGTTTCTACTAGAAAAACACGAGCGATAGATTTTCTGGCAAAAATATAGCCGTTGGAAAACTCATTCAAGTCAAAAGCACCAGACATGTCAAGTAAAAAATTAGCAGTACGTATATGTTTGGATATTATCGTAAGTGACCACAATTATAACAGATAGATTATAAATATCAGATTGAGCTTAAACACTAGTTTTTCACGCAGCTTGTACAACAATAGGTTTGCCAACTGTAAATAGTGCAAAACCTCTATATTCATAAAAACCTTCCTCTGTTCGCAGCTGGATTATGTCATTATTGGTTTGTGATATGGTTCAGTAGTTGATGTCATGTTTCTATCGGACTTACAAGTTTTTCTACTAAGTACTGGTTTATGCTGTTTTGGGTTTGTATAGAAGTCTAAAATCATTCGAATCTCTTAACCTTATAACAAGCTGACGTGCATTCTGTTTATTAAACGAGTAAAAATTCAAACACAAATTGGCACCTTCTTAAGATTCACCGAAATAACTTGACAAAAAGATGCAACCTGTTATGAATATACGTATTACAGCAATGTTTAAGGCCGTACAGGTCGAAGCGACATACTCATTCCAGTCACCATTGAAGCAAAAATCCTGAAAAGGACAAAAACTTATATATTTTTTATGCGCTGTTATGCTGTTATATTCTAAGGCCCTGACAGACTGTGCAGAGAAAAATATTTTGAAAATCCCAGGATCTTTCCGTCTTAATCTTAAGGAAGAAGAAGCCTTAGAAAATTCCCGGTTTTTAAGCTAAAAGCAACAGCAAAACTACAAACCAGCATAAAACCAATTTATAAAGAATGGATGGTGGGTAAAATGGGTAAGAAAGCACTGAAGAAAATCAGAAGCAGTCTTGTTATCGCATCACTAGTTGCAGCCATTTCGCTTATCTACAATCAAGATACCGTTTTTGGCGGTGAATTCCCCATAATTCAAGACTGCACGATAGAAACTGACGCCAAAATCGTTGCACGGCTGGATGCGCTTAAAAATCTGGCGCACGCCGTATATTATAAGACCCGTGTCGATATAGAAAATATAAGTCCCGAAGAAACAATCCTGAAACTGCGTGAAACTTACATGACCGATGTACGCGAATTAGGATGTGAACAATATGAGGACGGCAGGGTTGAAGTCATCATGGAGATTGATCACAAAGGAAAAACGATCAGGGCCAGGGGCTATGGATATCCATGGGACCCCGGTGAACGCTTTCCCAGAAAACATTTCCCACCTGTGGTTCTTATTCAGACCCCTATGGTATCCGAGGTGTATACCAATGAAGATTCTGTGCTCGTAAGGGTAGTTGCAGAGGCAGTAAGACCAGATGAGCCGATAACAGATATCAGCGTCTACGTTAACGGCAAAAGAGTTGATGATGTAAAAAATCGGGACATTGATATTGTAAAAAGAGATAATACTGAGAGTGACCGGCTCCATGCTGTGCTTGATGCCACGGTTCATCTAATCGAAGGAGACAACTTTATCAAGGTTACTGCCTCCAATAAATACAAAAAATCGGCACCTAAAACAATCAATGTTATCATGAAGAGGAAGTCCATCGTAACGAAACCCGGCAAAGAACCTGATGGTACTCACAAACCACAACTTTACATCCTGTCAATCGGAATATCAGAATACAAGACTAAAACGTATAACCTGGACTATGCCCACAAGGATGCTATAGACATTTCTAACGCCTTTAATACACAAAAAGGCGGATTGTATACAGACGTCTATAAGAAACTTCTCGTTAACGAGAACGCTAAACGTAACGACATAATGGGCGGTTTAGAATGGCTTCTGAACAAAACAGACCCTGAAAACAAGGAGGACATTGCCATAATATTTATTTCAGGACACGGTTTAAGAGATGTTCGCGGAACTTATTATTTCTTCCCCCATGACGGCATTGAGAATGAACTGATGGTAACGGCCGTAAAGTGGCACGATTTCCTTGATGCACTTACAAACCTGCCTCAGAAAACCATCCTCATGGTAGACACATGCCACAGTGGAAGTATTGTAGGAGAACAGGTACACAGTGCCAAAGGCGGTGCTGCAGTGATAGCGGCAAGTACAGGTGAGGAAATAATTCCTGAACTTCCTGAATATGGACACGGTGCATTCACCCAGGCGTTACTGGAAGGATTGGAAGGTAAAGCAGACTGGATGGATGATGGAACCATAACCTTGAGTGAGCTGGGTACATACATAACATACCGCGTTCAAAAGCTGACAGATAGTAAACAAAGCGTTATAAGGGTTAATCCTACCGCGCAGCCGGATTTTCCGCTTCTACATCTATCTAACTGAAGATTTAGTACCAGGTAATATTATTTTATGAATCAATGCTTTGGCAAAACTTTTCCACAACGCAAACTTAGAAATTGTAATGTTGTCTAATCAGGAGGATTCGTTATGAAAAGAAAAATCATCACATCAATCTTTATCGTAGTTTTGATCAGCGCCTGTGCTGCCACTAACGGGAAATTAAACGGGCCAATGGATAAATTAAGCTTTATCGATACCACCACCTTCGACAAACACCTGCGACTGGCGATGAAAACTAATGAAGAGGAAATCGAGGTCGATCCCCTTGTTAAGTTCTCGCCGAATGAAATCCCTGATCGTCTGGGCAGGTGGCTCACCGTAATAGACGAAAAAGACGGTAATGTGGATAACGTAAACCTATCCCCCAAAACCAAAGGTTTATTTGGAATTGGCACAGGCATTGACTTAGCGCTTACTTTAGGCAAAAAAATAAAAGATAAAATACTTTATAAGCCAGCCGGTAAATATAATGCAACCATTTACTATAAAGCCGAAGAAGGCCTTGTCGAAAAGATTGTTTTTACGCGTAAATATGACTGAATCAGAGAATATTCTTATTTGGTAAGCTCTTAAAGTGATCCAGAAATCTGGAAAATTGCATTTTGGTTTGTAACATTTTAATTTTGGCAATTTAGAATTGTTTTTGTTATTCGAGTTTCTCCCCCTTCTGTTGGGCATGGAAATTCGAATTTTTTATTTTTTTTGTAGTGGTACTGTTCAAACTAATATTAACAGAAAAATGAAAAATAAAATCCTGGTTACGTGTTTTTGTGTCGCATTTGCATTAACGCTGTTTCCAACATCTTCTCATGGTGATTGGAAGGCTTTCGAAAATTTAACTACTTTAGATGACGACAAGGGTGATTTTGACAACCTTATTGAAAGGTACTTAAATAGATATGACGATCAAATCACAAAGGAATGTCTGGCTGCGAATGAAACACAGGACGATGATGAATTGACGCGTAAACGTAATAAAATCCTTGATGATGCAGAACAAGAGAATAAAAGATGGGATAAAAAATACTTCGAGCTTGTAACCGCATTACATGATGCTCAAACAAGAGACCAGAAATTCACCTCATTAACAACGGAAAAAGAGCAGTTGAATAAATTAATTAAACGGCTTGAAGATAACATAAGAAGTATAAAAGAAATTTATAAAAACAGATTAAGGGCAGTACCTACTGCATATCTTCTTTTCTCAGAAATAACAGGAAATACAGACACAGAGACAACAAATAAAACTTTTAAAGACTTGGATGATGCGGCCAAGGAATTTCTCAAAACCTATACTCCAACCTTTATTACAAGTGAAATAAGAGTGAAAAACCTGAGGATTATTGGTGATGTAATTACTGCCACGAAATCAGGAAGAATTGTACCTTTTGAGAGTGATCCACTACGTCATATGGCTAAGAACGATAAGTTCTTTTTATTGCAGAAATACAGGATCTATCCTGATTTTTCAGAATCAGAAGAAATAAAGAAAAAGGAAAAGACAGGCAACTATAACCGTCCGGAAGATTACAAACCCACTATTATTGACAGGCCTGTTAATGATAATGATACCATTGTACCCCCTGAATTTTTTAAAAATAAAGAAGAAAATCTTACTGAATTGAATGATAAGTTTAATCAAATAAAAGAGTTTAACGATGATCAATCAAAACGCTTAAAAGAAATCAATAAAGAATATGAAAAGGTTACACAGCCAGTACTTACAAAAATGGAAAAAAACAAAAAGGCACTATCCTTAAAACGACAGCAATTAGAAGATGATTACAGGGGAGAGAGCAAAACGACACTTAAACATAAAATAAATATTTCCGAAACCAAACTCAATCAACATGTCAGAGAGCGTGTAATGATCCTGGTCACTGCTCCTGCCGATCACGTAACAAAGGAAATGACAGCTAATGAGATGTTTGGTAAATTGGCAAAAAGTTCCTTCATGAATTTACTGTACAGGGCAAGAGAGCTTAAAACATATAAATTTTTTGTGGTTGAGAACCATAACTTGAAATATAAGCAAGCATATTCGTTTTACACGAATCCAATACCAATAGAATTTAATATTCCATTGAGGAGAAAAAAATATTTTGGTGAATCTTTAGAAGGCTATCATAGATGTAACGTAGTGTTTGGATTGAAGGTTAAATTTTCATCGAAAATAAAAAAAGAAGACTTTCCAGAGCTGCCCGAAGACGAACGCGAAAATAAATTTGGCATGACTTTTAAGTTTGTGGAACCGGGAACCTTTATTATGGGAAGCCCTGAAGATGAACCCGAAAGGAAGGATAACGAGAAACAACATGTTGTGACACTTGATAATGGCTTCTACATGCAGGAAACGGAAGTTACAAAGGAACAGTGGAAAGCCATAATGGGATTTGAAGACAAACTCTCACACTCTTCCCGATGCCTAAAAAAACAAAAAGGAAAAGATCACCCAATGGAGCACGTCCGTTGGGATGATACTCAGAGGTTTATAAATAAACTAAACGGTATGGGAAAAGAAAAGTACAGGCTTCCTACCGAGGCGGAGTGGGAGTATGCATGCCGGGCAGGTACAGCAGCGCCATTT
>Ga0187833_10005564_pt1 | contig 11849 bp, 9 predicted proteins | sample ETNtaG_37_FD_167968 | JGI IMG/M metagenome (GOLD analysis project Ga0187833, IMG submission 167968) | Marine microbial and viral communities from oxygen minimum zone, Eastern Pacific Ocean - ETNP2014_SV_400_PacBio MetaG (Illumina Assembly) | ecosystem: Environmental > Aquatic > Marine > Hypoxic... | reverse complement strand
AGTGAAGAAGAAAGATTTAAATTTTGGGCAGGAAGAAAAGCAGCATTTCCTGCATGTGCCGCACTGGCACCAGATTATTATTGTATGGATGGAACTATTCCAAAAAGAAAATTATCTGAAGTATTGATAGAAATAAATAGATTATCAAAAAAATATAATTTACCAGTTGCAAATGCGTTTCATGCTGGCGATGGAAATCTTCATCCATTAATAATGTATGATGCTAACAGTGAAGGTGAATTAAGAAAAACAGAAGAGTTTGGTGCAGAAATACTAAAATATTGTGTTAAAGTAGGTGGAGTTTTGACAGGAGAACATGGAGTTGGAGTTGAAAAAAGAGAACTAATGTGTGAAATGTTCAATGACGATGATATACAACAGCAAATAAGAATAAAAAAATCTTTAGATAATAATAATCTATTAAATCCTGGAAAAGTATATCCTATACTAAGAACTTGCGTAGAGGAAGGAAGGGCTCATGTCCACGGAGGAGAAGAAAAATTTCCCGATATCCCAAGATTCTAAAAATATTTTTAAACCAAAAAATGAAGATGAGGCTTCACAAATCGTTAAAAATTTATATAAAAATAAAATTCCAGTTGAAATAATTGGATTAGGATCAAAAAAATTTATTGGAAATAAATTACAGTGTTCAAAAACTCTAGATCTTTCAAATTTATCTGGAATAATCGACTACTTTCCAGAGGAACTTTATATAAAAGTAAAAGCATGTACACCTATTATCGAAATTGAAAAAAAATTAAATGAACACAACCAATATTTAGCCTTTGAAACTTTAGATTTTGGTTATATTTTTTCGGGAAAAAGCAACAAAGGTACTGCAGCAGGCTCCGTTTCTTGTAATTTTTCTGGTTCAAGAAGATTTACAGCTGGTAGCGTCAGGGATTATGTTCTTGGATTTAGAGGAGTAAACGGCAAGGGAGATATAATTAAATCTGGAGGAACTGTAGTTAAAAATGTAACTGGATATGATTTGAGTAAACTTATTACAGGTTCTTTTGGAACTTTGGTAGCTTTAACAGAAATAACTTTTAAAGTACTTCCTAAAAAATCTTTTAATAGAACGATAGTTATTCATGAAATTACAAAAAAAAAGATTGCAAATTTATTTAATAAAATCTCAAACTCAAGTAGTGAAGTAACAGGTTCAATGTATTTACCTTTAGAATCAAAAAATAATAAACTTGAAAATAACAACGAAGCAATATTCAAGTTTAATGATTTAAAATATGGTGGACCTTATATAGCCATTAGAGTAGATGGTTCAAAAAAATCTATTGAAGAAAAAATTAATAATTTATCAATTGAACTAGATTTAATTAATAAAAAAATTTCAATTTTGGACTATTATCAATCAGATTTATTTTGGCAAAAAGTAAATAATTTAGAATTATTTAGTAATACAAAAAATACGATATTGAGAATAGTAATACCACCCTCTAAAATTGCAAATTTATTAGAATCTTTTGATGAAAATTATAGATACTTTATTGATTGGTGCGGCTCTTTGGTTTGGGTTGAAACTTCTGAATTAACGGAAGAAAAATTTTTTTTACTAAAAAAATTTATTGTCGAATTAGAAGGTTATTTAACTGTGATTAAACAATCAGATGAAAGTTTATCTATTAAAGAAAATTTTACTGTTAATGAAACGTTATTGAATATTTCAAAGAAGATAAAAGAAAGTTTTGATCCTAAAAAAATATTTAATCCTGGAAAAATGTATAAAGAAATCTAAATGCAAACAAATTTTTCAATTGAACTGCTAAAAGATCAGGACAATCAATCTTCTGAAAAAATTTTTAGAAAATGTGTTCATTGTGGTTATTGCAATACAACATGTCCCACCTTTCGTTTGTTGGGAGATGAACTGGATGGTCCAAGAGGCAGGATATATTTGATTAAAGACATGCTGGAAAATCAAAGAAAACCAAGCGAACGCATCGTAAAACATATTGATCGATGTCTATCATGTTGCAGCTGCATGACCACTTGTCCTTCAGGCGTCAATTACATGCATATAATAGATCATGGAAGGAATTATATTGAGAAATATTATCGAAGACCTTTTTTTGACAGAAATATTAGAAATGTTTTATCAATTGTAATTCCAAATCATCATTTATTTAGACTTGCTGGTTTTTTTACTAAGTTTGTAAAACCTTTTAAATTTTTATTTCCAAAAAAAATAAAAGGAATGATTGCTTTAATGCCAACAAATTTTCCTAAAAAAAAAATGAAAGATAAAACAGTATATCCTGTAAAAAATGGCAATAAAATTTCTAGAGTAGCATTATTAACTGGATGTGTACAAAAAGTTATTTCTCCTGAGATTAATGAAGCCACCATCAGATTGCTTAATCGACATGGAGTAGAAGTAGTGGTTCCTAAAAAAATAAATTGCTGTGGATCATTGAATCATCATTTGGGAAAAGAAAATTCTGCGCATAAAGAATTTAAAAATAACATAATTCATTGGTACGATGAATATTTAAAAGATGGTTTAGATGCAATTATTTCTAATACCTCAGGATGTGGTACAACGATAAAAGATTATGGATTTATTTTTAGAGGAGATACTACACTTAAAAAAAAAGCAAAGAAAATTTCAGAACTTACAAAAGATGTTTCTGAATACTTAAATGATAATTTAAAACTGAATTTTAAAGATAATAATGAAAAAGTTTATAAAATTGCTTATCATTCTGCATGTTCTATGCAGCACGGTCAAAAAATTCATTCAAAACCAATAGATTTATTAAAAAAAACAGGAAATGAAATATTGGAAATTCCCGATGGCCATTTGTGTTGTGGCTCTGCTGGAACTTATAATATGTTGCAAGCTGAAATTGCAGATAAGTTACTTAAGGAAAAAGTTATGAATATTGAAAAAATCAAACCCGATATAATTTCAACTGGAAATATTGGATGCATAACTCAGATTGCTAATGGTATAAAAATTCCAATTTTACATACAATAGAAATTTTAGATTGGTACACCGGTGGCCCCAAACCAAAAATTTTAAATTAAAAAGATTATAAAAATACTTAAAACTTTCACAGCATCATAGTAGCTAATAAAACTTGTTAGTCGTACTTTAATTGGCTTACTTTGCCATGAAATACTTTATAGGTAAAAAAAGTATATCCCAGCAAAACTGGAAGAACCAACCTAGGGTGATAGTAATTGCAGGAAAAAGAATGTGAAAAGAGATATTTGCCGCAAACTAAATTCTCGATAATATTAATGCATCCATATTTTAGGTATTTGATGATTTAATGTCATTTATATACTAAAATTAAAATAATCGTCGATACCAATTAAACAATATAGATATGCAAAATTTCGAGCAGTACTAAATCTTATTATATGTTAGGTTTTTCTAAAAAGTATATTAAACTATTGAAAGAGATTTGAATTTTACATGTTCCAAACACGTATTCATGGTCGTGGTGGTCAAGGTGTGGTGACAGCGGCAGAATTAATGTCGGTTGCGGCATTTATCGAAGGACGTCATGCTCAGGCTTTTCCAAGTTTCGGTTCAGAGCGAACCGGCGCTCCGGTTGTGTCTTACTGTCGAATCAATAACAAGGAAATACGCACACGAGAACCTATACTTGAACCAGATGCAATTATTATTCAAGATCCAACATTATTTAATTCGTTGGATGTTTTTCAGGGTTTGAAATTCGATGGTTATGTTTTGATTAATTCCAACAAGAACTTTGACGAACTTGGAATTAAAGATGCTATTAAAAAAATTCCGAACAAACATGCTTGCTGTGTACCTGCAACTGAAATTGCTATTAAGCATATGGGGCGACCAATGCCAAATGCGGTACTTCTTGGTGGTTTTGCTGCAATGTCAGGTCTGCTCGCTTTTAAATCTGTTGAAAAAGCAATTCAATCTAAGTTTAGTGGTAAAATAGGAGACGGCAATATATCAGCAGCACTAGCTGCTTTCGATATTGTTAAAAAAACTACTGTAACTAAAGAAAAAAAAGGAAAGAAATAAAATGTTTGAACAAATTGAAGGATCTAATGCAGTTGCCAAATGTGTTGCACTATGTCGCCCAGAAGTTATCTGTGCTTATCCCATTTCACCACAAACACATATCGTTGAAGGTTGTGGTAAACTTGTTAAATCTGGTAAATTAAAAAATTGCGAATTTATTAATGTAGAATCAGAATTTGCTGCTTTGTCTGTTGCAATCGGTTCCTCAGCGACAGGTGCCCGTACTTATACAGCAACAGCAAGTCAAGGACTTCTTTTTATGGCTGAAGCTGTATACAATGCTTCAGGCCTTGGTCTACCAATCGTAATGACTATTGGTAACAGGGCAATAGGTGCGCCCATCAATATTTGGAATGACCATACCGACAGTATGTCTATGCGTGATGCCGGCTGGTTACAACTTTTTGCCGAAACTAATCAAGAGGCTGCTGATCTACACATTCAGGCATTCAAACTTGCAGAATTTTTGAGTATGCCAGTTATGGTCTGTATGGATGGTTTTATACTCACCCATGCTTATGATCGTGTGGACATTCCTAGCCAAGAAAAGGTTGATGCCTATCTACCACCTTTTAAACCGAGACAAGTTCTTGATCCTGCTAATCCTTATTCAATTGGAGCAATGGTTGGTCCAGAAGCATTTACGGAGGTACGCTACCTTGCACACGAAAAACAACAGCGAGCGTTAAAAATTATTCCAAAAATAGCCAAAGAATTTAAAAGTGTCTTTGGTCGTAATTCAGGTGGTCTAATTCACAACTATAAGCTGGATGGTGCGAAAACCATCGTTGTCACTTTAGGTTCGGTTGCAGGTACCGTTAAAGATGTGGTCGATAGAATGAGAAAGAAAGGAAAAAAAATTGGTGTCCTGAGCATTTGTTCTTTTCGACCTTTTCCCAAACTTGAAATTCGAAAAGCATTAAAAAATTGTAAGCGAATTATTGTACTTGAAAAAAGTTTAGCCGTTGGTTTTGGTGGAGTGGTAGCTAACAATGTAATGATGTCTATGCAGGGCACTGGTGTTCATGTACACACTGTAGTTGCTGGACTAGGGGGTCGCCCAATTACCCAACCATCATTGAAAAAAATGCTCCAAGTGGCAGAAAAGGATGAATTGGATGATCTAACTTTTCTAGATCTAGAACGTAAAGTTGTTGAACGTGAACTTAAACGTGAACGTGTTTCACAAAAATCGGGACCAATAGCAGAAAATATTCTACGAGACCTTGCTGGTTTGAAGGAGATTAAAAGATGACTAAGTTAGACAGCAAACAGCGTGTAAAATTTTATCAGAAAGGTACCTTTACCGTTGGTAATCGTCTTGTCAATAAAAAGGAACGATCAGTGCAAGCAAGCATGGAGCGTTCGAATGCAATTACCTCAGGTCACCGCGCATGCCAAGGTTGTGGTGAAGCACTAGGAGCACGATATGCTCTAGATACTGTGATGAGAATTACAAAAGGCAAAGCCATTGCTTGCAATGCCACTGGTTGTTTAGAAGTATTTACTACACCTTATCCAGAAACTTCTTGGCAACTTCCGTGGCTACATTCGTTATTTGGTAATACACCTGCTGTTGCAACAGGAATTGCTGCTGCATTGAAAGTAAAAGGAAAAAAAGATGTACGCGTAATTGCACAAGGTGGTGATGGCGGAACCATTGATATTGGTTTTGGATGCTTATCAGGAATGTTTGAGCGAAATGATGATGTGCTTTATATTTGTTATGATAACGAAGCTTATATGAATACAGGTGTGCAACGTTCTGGAGCTACACCACCAACAGCGCGAACTGCTACAACAATGCCAGTTGGTGATGAACCAGGTAACGTGTTTGGGACAGGTAAGAACATGTCTTTAATTGCAATGGCACATAATATTCCTTATGTGGCAACAGCATCCGTATCAAATCTACATGATCTTGAAAAGAAAGTTGAAAAGGCGATGACTTATCGTGGCGCACGCTACATTCATATTTATGTTCCCTGTCCTCTTGGTTGGGGTCATGCAAGCGATATTACAATCCAACTTGCACGTCTTGTGGTTGATTGTGCCCTGTTTCCATTATTTGAAGCTGAACATGGTGCTGTTACTAGTTCAACTCCAATTCGTAAAAAAGTACCAGTAGAAGAATATCTGCGTCCTCAACGTCGATTTGCGCATTTATTTAAAAAAGGAGCGATAGATGTAGAACGAATCGCCAAAATACAAAAAATGGCCGATGAAAATATTAAACGATTTGATCTTTTACGCAAGGAGGAGGAAACTACAATTTAAAAATTTAATATCTATAGTAATGCAATAGAGCAATATGTTGGTTGGTATTAAATATTCATAATGAAAAAAAGAAAAAAAATAATCTCAAAAAAGGCTATTGAAAAAGAGCGTAAAAATATTAAAAAGCCGTTCGCCATTACACTTGATGTTGGCTCAAGTCTTGCTAATGAAACTGGATCTTGGCGGACTGAACGGCCAGTTTATCTCGATCGATTACCGCCCTGCAATAATGCCTGTCCAGCCGGTGAAAACATTCAGGCATGGCTTTATCTGGCAGAAGAAAAAGATTATCAAGGTGCCTTTCAGGAAATTATGAAAAATAATCCAATGCCAGCAATCCATGGTCGAGCATGTTATCATCCTTGTGAGACCGCGTGTAATCGTAAGGATGTCGATTCAGCAATAAACATTCATGCAGTAGAACGTTTCATTGGAGACCAAGCAATTAAACATAGTTGGATTCCAAAATACAATACGAAACCATCGAATAAAACTATACTTATTATTGGTGCTGGACCGAGTGGATTATCGGCAGCATATCATCTAACACGTTTGGGTCATAAAGTAACGATTTACGAAGCTGGCCCCGTTGCTGGTGGAATGATGAGTTTTGGTATACCTGCTTATCGTTTACCACGAGATATCATTAATGCAGAGGTAAAACGTATTTTGGATATGGGTGTTAAATTAAAACTAAATCACAAAGTTGATAACGTTGTACACGACATGAAAACAGGTAAATTTGACGCCTGTTTTATCGCTATAGGAGCCCATCTTGCCAATCGTATCAATATTCCAACTCCAGATACCAGTAAAATTCTTGATGCCGCAGGTGTATTGCGAGAGATGGAAACTGGTAAAAATCCACCTAAGCTTGGTCGACGTGTTGTGGTCTATGGAGGGGGTGATACAGCAGTTGATGTTGCTCGTACTGCTAAACGGTTAGGAGCAGAGGAAACAATTATTGTGTACCGAAGTGGACGTGAACAGATGAAAGCACACGAATTTGAAGTTAAGGAAGCTCTTGAAGAAGGCGTGATTCTAAACTGGCTAACAACGATTAAGGAAATTGACAACTCAGGATCAATCAAAGTTGAAAAAATGGAACTCGATAACGAAGGTTATCCTAAGCCTACCGGTAAATTTGAAACGATCGAAGCTGATTCAATGGTGCTTGCTCTTGGCCAAAACGTAGATACGTCTTTTGTTGAAAAAGTACCTGGAATAAAAGTTTCTGATAAAGTTGTAGAGGTAAATTCCAACATGATGACAGGTTATCCCGGTCTCTTTGCGGGAGGTGATATGGTTCCAAGCGAGCGAACTATTACAGTGGCGGTCGGTCATGGTAAAAAGGCAGCACGTCAAATTAATACTTGGCTTTCTGGTAAAACTTATAAACCATTGCCTAAAAACGAACTTGCTAGTTTTGATAAGTTAAATAAATGGTATTACGCAGATGCACCTATTACTGTACAACCGCAACTTGACACCATCCGCCGTCAGACTACATTTGAAGAAGTTCTGGGTGGTCTTGATGGAAGCAATGCGCTCTATGAGGCACGCCGATGTTTATCTTGTGGTAATTGTTTTGAGTGTGATAACTGTTATGGAGTATGTCCTGATAACGCCGTTATCAAGCTAGGTCCTGATAATCGTTATAAATTTAATTATGATTATTGCAAAGGTTGCGGTGTGTGCGTTAAAGAATGTCCTTGTGGAGCTATCAAAATGATACCAGAACAAATATAGATATATACCAGTAGATTTTTTTTAGGTATTTTTTTGGATTTAACTATTTATTTTTTTTTATTTCGTCTACTTGAGTTTTTAGAATATTGATTTGCGAAACCAATTCATCAATGTTTTGCTGGTTATTATTAGAAGTTTTTTCTTTAGGTTTATTATGTTTTGATGTTTTTTCTTTATTTTCATTTTTTTTATTAGAAAAATTTGAGTTATAATATTTATTAAAATCAAATGGACTGAATTTCATTAAAGAAGACATGCCTTCAGCGAAAATATTGTTAGGGTCAGCAAAATTATTAATATTGTTTAAGAAATAAAACATATCTGAAGATTTGTTGTTTTCATAAAATAATATTATTTGTTTTAAAAAATCTTCAGGAACTAAATTGGTTCCAGAATTTTCTCTTTCTAAAATTATTTGCATTAAAACTGAAGATGTAATATTTTTTTTACTTTCTGAATCAATTATTCTAAATTTCTGATTTTCCTTTATAAGATCAACAATGTCTTCTTGAGTCACATACTCACTTGTTTCTGTGTTATAAAGTCTTCGATTAGAATATTTTTTTATTTCAATCATAATTGTTTTTGAACAACATATTGTCCTGGAGCACTATATATAACTGGATATTTATTTAAATTAAGCTCCTTTGAATCTTTTAATTTACCGGAATGTTTGGTTAACCATTCAATCCAAGTTGGCCACCAAGAGCCTCCATTTTTTACGGCAGAATTTAACCATTCATCAGGGCTAATATTTATATTGTCTTTAGAGGTCGAATAGAAAAATGATTTACCAGGTTTGGGATTTTTTCCCTTCATAATGCCCGCTACATGACCTGAATTTGATAGGATAAATTTAATATTACTTTTGTAACATTTAAGGCCCGAAAATACAGCTTTCCACGGACAAATATGATCAGCAGTAGTTCCAACATGAAACATAGGGGCAGTTATTTTTCTTAGATTGAGCTTTTTTCCGTCTAATTTGTAATTATTTTTTGCTAAATTATTATTAAGACACATAGATCTAAGATAATCACTGTACAGCTTTTCTGGTAAGTTTGTTGAGTCGCTATTCCAGTAGAGCATATCATGGGCAGGTGGTTCATCTCCTAATAAGTAATTATTTACAACATAATTCCAATACAAATCTCCTGGTCTGAGGAAATTAAACGTAGAAGATAAATTTTTTCCATCAAAATATCCCACTCTCTTCATTTCTTTTTCTATACTGCTAATTTGCTTTTCCGAGATAAACATTTGTAGATCTCCAAAATTTTCAAAATTAATAAGGCTTGCAAAAAAGGTAGCAGAATTAATACTATTCTTTTCTTTAATATTTTTTAGATATGCCATAGTCATTGACAAAAGAGTACCTCCTATACAATAGGCTGCTGCATTTATTTTTGTAGAACCAGATTCTTTACAGGCTACTTTAATAGCTTTTAAAACACCATCTTCAATATAATTTTTAAATCCGTGGTCTCGTGAATCAATATCAGGATTTTTCCAAGAAATTAAAAAAGTATTAATTTTATTTTCAACTATAAACTTAATCAGTGATTTTTTTTCATTTAAATCCATTATGTAATACTTATTTATAAATGGAGGAATTACTAATAACGGAGTTTCAAATTGATTCTTTGTGCTACTATTATAGTGTATTAATTCAAAAATATTGTTTTTATAAATTATTTTCCCTTCAGTTGTCGCTAAATTTTTGCCTACTTCAAAGTTATCAAATTTTGTTTGTGAAATATAAAATTTATTAGGATGTTTTTTGTTATCTTTTATAAAATTTTCATATCCTCTAGCAAGATTCTGTCCTCCTTCTTTAATTGTTCTTGATAGAATATCTGGATTTGTGAATATAAAATTTGATGGAGATAAAGCCATAATTATTTGTTTGATATAAAATTTAAAATAATCTTTCTGTTTTGGATCTTCAAATTTTCCTTTTTCGACAAGATTTTCAAGCAGTGAAGTTGTAATTAAATAAAATTGTTTTATAAAATCAAAAAATAAGTTTTCATCCCATTCCTTGCTGGAAAATCTTTGATCTGCTTTATTTGGCTTAATAATTGGATCTGTTTTTTTATTAGCTGCTTTTGCTATAAAATAATAATTCAGTTTTACAATGTCTTCTAACCAAATATGTAAATTTTCGAAATATAATTTAGGATCTTTATGAATTTTGTTAGAAAAACCGTTTATGCTTTCAAACATTCTATCTGTAGTTGGAGAAATTAATTCATATAAATCTTGGGGTTTGAAATTTTGTTGTTTTGAATTTTTTTCTGGTTTTTGTTCTTTTATTGCTGACTTAGTAAAATTTTCAAATAATTTGAGATTATTTTGAAAAATGTCATGTAGTCCTTTAAAATCAATTTTATTTATATTGTTTTTAGATGCAGCGTTACTTGAATTTTTTTTGTTTTTCTTTTTCATAATTATAATATGGATATTAATAATAAATTTAGCAATTGCAATATAATAAATGCTGTAATGCAGTAATTACATATATAATATCATTTAAAAAACGCCTATAAATAGTGATTATATGAAGTATATAAATAATTCTGGTCAATATTGACGCACTGCAATAAATATATTGCTTTATATATTGCAATGCAATATATCAATACCTATATATTAATTAAATAACTATAAATAACAAACAATAAGGAGGTTTATATGGTTAATGATTACACAAACCCTTTTGATTTCTTTGATTATCAAAAGTTTTTAACTGCTGTTAAAGTACCAGGAGCTGGTAGCAATGAAAAAGCTGTTGCAAGTTCAAAGAAAACTTTAGAAGCATACGCTGGAGCTTCAAAAGCGATTTATGAAGGTTTTAACACTTTTGCTAAAAAACAAGTAGAAATTTTAAATTCTGCTATAGCAAATGCAAAAGACGCAACTGCAGAACTTTCTACTGAAAACCCAAAAGAAGCTGCTGTTAAATCAATTGAACTTACTAAAAAATCAATTGAAGATGCACAAGCTAATGTTTCTGATTTGGTAGATATTTATGAAAAAACAGCAACAGAAACTTTCGAAATCTTAAATAAAAGATTTTTAGAAGGTTTATCTGAACTAAAAACTGTCGCAGCTGAAGCAACTAAAGAAGCTCCTACAGTAGATACAGTAAAGAAATAATGCTGAAAAATTAACAGGACCAACTGATATTATTTATTTTTCTCTCTTTAAATTAAAAGGTTGGCCCTGTTAGATTAAAAAAAATATTGACATAAAAGAAAAAGAACTTATTAACATGCAACGCATGACAATTGATTTTGAGGAGTAAAATGGAAAAAATTGCACTAGTCACAGGTGGAACAAGAGGTATAGGGGCTGCTATTGCTACAAAATTAAAAGAAGATGGCTATAAAACTGTTAGTAGCTATGTTGGAAATACTGAAAAAGCCGAGGAATTTTCAAAGAATACTGGAATAAAAACTTATAAATTTGATGCTGGTTATTTTGAAAGCTGTCAAAAAGCAGTTCAAGAAATAGAAAATGATTTAGGTTCCAATATCGATATTGTTATTAATAATGCTGGAATTACCAGAGATAAATTTTTTCATAAAATGGCACCGGAAGATTGGTCTGCAGTAATAAATACTAATTTAAATTCGATGTTTAATATCACTCGAAGTGTTATTGAAAAAATGAGAGCAAAAAAATTTGGGAGAATTATTTCTATTGGCTCAATAAATGGATTAAAAGGCCAAGTCGGACAATCAAACTATAGTGCTGCAAAAGCAGGCATTATAGGATTTTCAA
>Ga0187833_10005563_pt1 | contig 11850 bp, 9 predicted proteins | sample ETNtaG_37_FD_167968 | JGI IMG/M metagenome (GOLD analysis project Ga0187833, IMG submission 167968) | Marine microbial and viral communities from oxygen minimum zone, Eastern Pacific Ocean - ETNP2014_SV_400_PacBio MetaG (Illumina Assembly) | ecosystem: Environmental > Aquatic > Marine > Hypoxic... | reverse complement strand
AGCAGCGTCAATATCAAACCCAGATCAACTACAGGGTGCTGCCTTCGCTCTGCAGAGAGGCGTAGATGCGCTTCTTCTACCCGATGATGCTGAGATGTGGGGTGTGGCACAGAAACTTGCTGCTCAACGGTTAGCAGATACAACTGGAGCAAGCGAAGCGAGTGCGATGGTAATTGACCAACAGATTGAGTTGTACCCCCTTGAGATCCTTGGAATTGAACCAGGTGGCATGGGCGACCGTGTTTGTGTCGACCTTGTACAGATGCTGGAGCTAGGAGAGGGCCTTCTTGTAGGCTCTAGCGCCTCACTACTAATTCTGGTGCATGGGGAAACGCTCACCTCTCAATTCGTGCCACCGCGACCTTTCCGAGTTAATGCTGGGCCAGTCCATTCTTATGTGATGATGGCCGATGGCTCTACCAAATACCTCTCTGAGTTAGTAGCCGGAGATGAGGTGCTAGTAGTGTCTCCATCTGGTTCAAGAGTGGTAGCTGTTGGCCGTTTGAAAATTGAGCCGCGACCACTATTATTGGTGCGATATGGAGATGATATTGGCCGGTCTGGGCAAGTCTTTTTGCAACAAGCAGAGACCGTAAGGCTTGTATCAAACATTGAAAACCCCCTCTCTGTTACGCATCTTGAAGCGGGAATGGAAGTTCTCGGTGCCGCTGGCGAGGCGGGAAGACATATTGGCAATGCAATCAGTAGTGATGTGGAGGAAAAATGAATGGCAGTCATAGGTGAAGGAGAAGGTCACGGAGGTTTCACCCTCCTTCACGCTCTTGGTGCCGGATATGGCAGTTCAGTTGGCATTGATTTGAGTACCAAAGTTCGATTGAGAGACAATGAACCAAAGAAGAGTGCCGATGATCCTAGCGGCGTTTTGGACGCGGTTGTTGAAGCTTGGGTGGCCTCTGGATTAGAGAAACCAGCAGAGGAATTATTCTGGCAGGTAAGGAGTACAGTACCTACAGGCCAAGGTCTGAAGAGTTCCGCTGCATTATCAGTTGCTGCCATCAAGGCTCTTTGTGAGGCCGGTGAAGCAGAATTGACCAATGCACAAATTGTAGATATTTCAGCTAATGCACAGATTTCTTCAGGTGTTTCAATGACTGGGAGTGTTGATGATGCTTGGGCTGCCATTGAACCCGGCTGGAAAATTGTCAATCCAAATTTACCAGCAGCAGAAGGTATTCTCATGGAAGGTGAATTTCCTGAGCCTGGTGATTGGAAGGTCTTGATAGTCATGCGTGGTGAGCGTGAATTATTGCCAGATGCACAGCGATTTGCACAGGTGGCACCACAGTTTGAGAAGGCTATAGCAGCAATGGAGCAAGGGGCCTTTACTGTTGCTCTGACAGAAAATGGTAGGGCGACCTCAAATGCTCTTGGCGATGGACGAGGCCGCCGTTTAGCAAACGACTTGCTTGTTTGGGGTGCTAGGGCAGCAGGAATTAGTGGCTCCGGCCCAGCAATTGCAGCGCTCGTTCCATCTTTCAATGAATCAGTATTGAGGAGAATTGAACAGTTAGCAGAACAACGAGGACACGATACCATCGTAACAGATTTATGGACAGCATAGAATGGTGGTGAAACCTTGTCCATGCGCCTAGGTGAAGATATTGCAGTCACTCTCTTTGGAGAGAGTCATGGTGCAGTAGTTGGTGCTTTGGTCGAAGGTATACCAGCAGGTATCGCCGTTGATGCACAATCACTTGCAAAAGCTCTCTCTCAAAGAAAGCCGGGCGGGGAATTTGCTTCCAAGCGGCGAGAGGATGACGAATGCCACATTTTGTCAGGTGTCAACGAGGAATTCACGACAGGTTGGCCAATTCTTTTGTTAATCGTGAACAAGGATGCGCGCTCTTCGGACTATTCCTTCCTACCGAATCACCCTAGGCCGGGGCATGCTGACTTACCAGAACTTGCGCGCACGAAAGGTTACTCCGATTTGCGTGGAGGTGGTGCGAACAGTGCACGTTTGACTGCAGGTTTGGTTGCCGCCGCCAATCTATGCCGCCCAATTGAGGCAACTTCTGATTGGCAGGTTGAGGCCCATGTTCATTCAATAGGTGAAGTTGCATCTGCAGAAATAGAATCTCTTCCTCTTGGTGAAGGTGAAGTGTGGGATAGAATACGTTGCCGCGACGGTGCTGCAGGAGCTAGGATGATTGAACTTGTTGAGCAGATGAAGGTTGAGAAAGATTCCATTGGTAGTTCAGTTGAACTTAGAATATCAGGTTTACCACTAGGTTTCGGAGAACCTTGGTTCGAGGGTCTTGAGCCAGCTCTTGCCAATGCTTTGATGGCCATTCCTGCAGCGAGGGCTATTGAATTTGGACGAGGTACCTCTGCCAGTGCAATGCGTGGAAGCGAGCACAATGATACGTGGCATACTACATCCAATGGCCCGTTGCCAGTAGGAGAAAAGGCCGATGGAGCACTTGGCGGAATGGCAACAGGTGCCGACATCATTGTCAAACTTCATTTCAAACCACCAAGCAGTATCTCGCAAGAACAGATGACACTCAATCTCGATTCAGGCGAAGTCGAAACTCTATTCGTGGCAGGGCGGCACGACCCAGTAATAGCGCCGCGCGCAGTGGCTGTTGTTGAGTCGGTAGCCAGACTTGTATTATCTGATTTAGCAGTGAAAGGGGGGTGGTCGCAAGATGAGTGATTTTAGAGTTTTCAAGTTCGGCGGCTCTTGCCTCAAAGAAACTCATGACATCGACGCCATAATTCAGCGAGTCAAGGAATCAGAAAGCGAGAGAACAATTGTTGTCGTTTCTGCACTTAATGGTGTCACGGATAGGATTATTGAGAGAATGGAGCGAAATGAGAGAGAAACCATCTCCGCATTTGTTGCATCTATCGAGATGTTTCATCTTGAAATTTCACCAACACTCGTTAATGCGCTATTTTACCCAATTTTCCAAGATGCTGTTGAAAGTTTGGCAGATGCCCTATACGCACATTGCGATAATCCCATTGAGGAATTTCGAACCAAGGCACTGATTGCCGGTGAGAAAATGAGCAGTGTAGTGGTGTCATCATCACTCGTAGAATCAGGAATGGATAGCGCGCCTGCATGGGCCGAAGATATAGGCATACACATCAACACCATCAAGGGAGCGCCAGTAATTGATATCAAGGCAACAGAACGTAGTTTGAATCTTCCAGATGTCAAAGTTCCAGTAGTGACTGGTTGGTATGGTATGGATGGAGATGGTTTGGCTTTGCTTGCACGTGGTGGTTCTGACCTTACAGCAACATCCCTTTCAGCCGTTCTTGCTGCTTCTGATGTGACAATTTGGAGAGATGTACCCGGTGTGTTGGCACTTGCACCGCGTTGGTCCATTCCCTCTCGTAACCTGCCCTATTTATCGTATACCGAGGCTCAAGAGCTGGCCCTATTCAGCGAACCAATGCTACATCCATTAGCAGTTGAACCTCTGAGAGACGAAGGAATCCCTCTTCACCTTCGCCCACTTCATGATCCGAGTAAGGTTGGAAGTTGTATTGGACCCTATATTGCCACGGGCCCTCCTCAAGTGCGGGCCGTAGGGTGTCTTCCTCACTTGGTTCCACTCACTCTGAAACTTTCAGGGGTGATGTCGGTAGCCAAATTGGTTGGTGATGTAACGACTTTGTTGGAGCGCTCTCGCATACGTGTCTGGTCTCTGCAGGCACGACCTAGTGAAGCACGGTTTTTGGTTTCTGAACGATTTGTATCAAGGGCAATTCGCTTGCTTTCAGAATGCCCTAGTTTGCCCACGCCCCAAAGAAGTGAATCCATAGCTATTCTCTGTTTCGTGGGTGAATCAATTGGAGTAGGTAGTGATGTTGCCCACGAAATTGAACTTTTTGCCAGCCACTCTGAACTTGAATTCATTTCCCTAGATGAAGGAAATCGAGACCACGCGCTGCATTACACTGTCCCTGATAGGCAGACGCAAGTGGCTTTAATGTCCTTGGCAGAGAAACTCAATCTTCTCGTATCGTAAACAGAGAAGCGATTATTCATCTGTGCTACTAGTACCTTCACGCATCTTTTGGTAGCGGCCAGGGATGTCAGCAACGAAGACAACTGCAACAAGTAAGAAGACAATCATGGTTCCAAGTGCTACACCATAGACACTCTCTAGTTCAACACTTTCTTCAAGTCGTAAGGCAGTAATTTTAGAGAAGATTCCGACTGCTCCAGATATGACATCTTTGAACAGCAGAGTGATAGTTGCTACAGCAGCAGCAATTAGGGGAGTAATTACGAGGCTGATGTGGTATTTTGTCAATACTTTCTTGACATTCATCACATAGACTTCTCCGGTACGGATGCTGGTGTCCAGCATTGAGAAGCGAATCACACCGTTAGTCAATTCGATATACATCACAAGAAGAACGGCGTATGCAACAAGTGCAATCTTCTGAATCAGTTCATCTTCAAATGAAAGCCACTCAAAACTGACTTTACTTGCTGCGAAGCGGAATGAAACAACGATAAACAGAACATAGGATATCAGGATGAAACGAGAATCTCGAGAGAATATTCCCCAAAAGCCACAGCCAATGGCAGAGAGCACAAGCAGAAGGTGGATGGCAAGTCCAAGTACTTCGACACCAATCATTTCACCAAAGGAAAACCATGCAGTTCCTGAGACTGGGGTAACAATGTAGGTCAGGACACCGAGCATTATCATGACAGCCCCAGACCACATCTGTAAGGTCTGGACCATCTTGTCAGCAGGCAAGAATTTCATTCTTGGAATAAGTGGGCCTCCAAATAGACTCTCTACGAAAGAGGGAATGTGGACGTCAGGAACAGCATCCTTTGGTATTTCTGATGACCCGCCGCGCATCTTGGCAGCGAGCGCTTTTCGGCTTGGTGCTGAGGAGCGTACGACCTTGCCGTCATAGAGGTGGCTAGTATCCTTACTTATTCCCTGCTGCGCCATTTTCAATCCCCCTAGAATCCTCTGGCACCTGCCAATGCTGTTGAAAGCATCATGTCAGGTTCCCAGTCCATGACAAATGCACCAAGTCCCCGCAACTCACTGATTAGTATATCTCGCTCCGTTTTGAGAACTTCGTAACCGGTCCTGTCAAGGCGCCGCGCATCGAATTCAAATTCAAGGCTGGATGGAGATAGGACGGTTGTATCGAACTCACGGGCACGTAGGTCACGTACAGCGGCGACAATTGTGGGGTCGTCCTCAAGACATGAGAGAATTATGATTGGGCTTCCTTTGTTAATGTGGGGAAGAATTCGGTTGGTCACCACTTGCAGGGGTGTAGAACCACGAGCCATCGCGCCTGCCAACTTTGTTAGAATAACGTAGAGTTGTTTCTTTCCAGTATCTCGATCGACAGATAAAATCTCATCAGAGTATGATACAAGACCAACGGAGTCTCTTCTTGCAAGGAAGAATGAGGCTAAGGATGCGGCTGCTCTAGTCCCATAAACCAGTGAGTTACGGCTGACCGGTCCTGTTTCGGAGACAGCACGGCTGTCGAGAATCAAGATGATATCGCTGACAGCGTCTCGCTCACGTTCGTTGACCATGAGTTTCCCAGCTCGTGCATATGCTGCCCAATTGATGGACTTCATGGGGTCACCAGCAATGTATTCGCGCAGGTTGTAGAACTCTGAACCTGGTCCTGGTTGGCGAATATTAACTGCTCCAGTGAAAATCTTTGGAACCTTACTCTTGACAAATGCGTCCTTTAGATCTTCAGTCTTAGGGAATACCAAGAAGTCATCATAGACATGCAATTCCTTTTCCTTGTGGAATAATCCGAAGGCATCCTGAATTCTGATGCATACTGGGCCAACAGTGTAGAATCCTCGTAGTGGGCATTCTGCTGTATATTCGATGACAGTTTCTCTGCGAGGTCCCAATTCCATCAAGATGTAGTTCGCGCCTTGCTTGATGCGCATCACTTCTGGTAAACTATCTCTAACTTCTAGAACTTTAGAGAGTGGCGACATATTCTGAATTTTCAAGGTAACATCGACAGTTCCATCTTCGAATACTCGAGCACTGCTAAGTTTCCGCATCGCTTCCACACGGCTGAGCGAAACTCCTGCTTCTTCATCAACCCGTTCTTCCATTCTACGTCCGCTAGCAGATACATCCGCGTGTGCCGCCCGAAGTGCCGCCCAAGTAAGGAACGAGAGCAAAACCACTGCAACGGTAACGAGTTGATGGTTTCTTAGAGTGAGGCCTAGAAGATAGAGAGCAATTGCAAGGCTACCAAACATGGCAGATTTACGGCTCCATGCCATCTAACCTTCACCCCTTTTACTCGCATAGAGTTTACATTACAATCTCAGACTGTTGGGACAGGTACCTGTCCTAGAATTGTCTGAATGACCTCGTCATTTTCAAGACCCTTAATCTGATGCTCAGGCTTTAGAATCAATCTGTGCGCAATTGCAAGAACTGCAACTGACTTAACATCATCCGGTGTTACGAAGTCACGACCGCGCATTGCTGCAGCAGCGCGGCCAGTCTTGAGTAGTGCTTGGGAACCTCTTGGTGAGGAACCGACCAAAACTCTGGGGTCTTCACGCGTGCGTGCTACAAGTTCAACCATGTACATACGAATTGCTGGGTCAACATAGACATCCTCAATTGCTTGCTGCATGGCGATAACTCGCTGTGGATCAGTGATGACTTCAACATCGACTGCATCCTTCTTTCGAGCGATACGTCGTGCTAGGATTTCGTCTTCATCAGCACGGTCTGGGTAACCGACACTCATCTTGAACATAAATCGGTCAAGTTGTGCTTCTGGTAGGGGGTAAGTTCCTTCTTGCTCCACAGGGTTCTGAGTCGCCATTGTCAGGAAAGGTGCTGGTAGTTTGTGGGTGACCGTTCCAATGGTAACTTGCTTCTCCTGCATAGCCTCAAGCAGAGCAGCTTGAGTCTTAGGTGGAGCACGGTTAATTTCGTCAGATAGCAGTAGGTTACAGAAGATTGGACCTGGCTTAAAGGTAAATTCTCCCTTCTTGGCATCGTAGATGTTTGTACCGGTGATATCAGCAGGTAGCAGGTCAGGCGTGAATGAGACACGCTTGAAGTCACAACCGAGCGAGTCGGCGAATGTATTCGTCATCAAAGTCTTAGCCAGACCCGGGTAATCTTCGAACAGTAAGTTACCGTTAGCAAGGATGTTGACCAACACATTGTCAATCACATGCGACTTACCAATAATCACTTTCTGGACTTCAGCACTAATGGCTTGTCCAATGGCGCCAACGGCAGCTAGTCGTTCTTTCACTTCTGGGCTACTTTGGTGTCTTGGTGCTGCCGCTGCAGCAGGTGCTTGAACCGCTGGCGCGGCTGGTGCTGCTGCTGCTGGCGGGGGGGGCGCGGCTGCGCCGCCTCCTGTGGCTGGTTGCGTTCCGGGTGGGGGGGGTGGTGCTTGCATATTTTCATCTCTCCATTTTTTTCTCATCTATGTTTTACTTTTTACCCCATCGGCGAATTGTCTGAAGCAACTCGCGCTGTTTTTCAGGGGAATATGATACATTTTGTGAATAGGCTAACTCCACTAATCGTGGATCTCCTATCATAGATTGGATTTCTGCGGGGGTTTTGATGGCCATCTCGTCGCGCGTGAGGTCGTAGAAAACTCTCACCTTTGTCATCAGCGCCTCGCGCATCCTCTGTTTGTAGGTGCTCGGGTCTATTTTCTCCGGCCGTTCTCTGAATCTTGTCAGGTCAAACACATGCCGCCAATTTTCTTTTTCTGGCACAACCATGATTGCAACTAGAAGGAGTAGCAACAAGTTGAGCACTATGAGCCACTTCAGGAAGTTGTCAGATGTCAGAAGGACGATGGTACTCATCGTCTCGGTGAAAGGGTTGGATAGCGCACCAGTTACGTGGCGGCTCTCATCGAAGACAATTCTAAATTCCTCGAACTTGAGGCGGATGCTGTAAGGTAGCATCTCATTGTCGAATTCCATCATGTCATGAATCAGGGCTGTGAAGTAGATATCGTTACCACGCCATGCGTTATGGCCGCCTAGGTGGCGTTGCCAGCATGATGGTGACTCTAGGTCACAATCTTGGCTAACATCCGTCTCAGCAGCCCTATCAGCAGTCCAGAAGCGGTTTGAAATGGCTTCATCATCAGCAACGAAAACAATTGAGCCAGTTGCTTTTAGAGCGCCAAAAGAAGATCCATCTTCACCGGGTATTCGCCGTTCGTCAAGAACTTCGATGCTAGGATAGTCAATCCTAAGAATTAGGGAGAGATTACTGAGTGGGTTTTCATTATCGTCACAACTGCTTGAACCCTTTCTATCGATACAAGCGCTCTCACTAGCCATCGCAAGTACATTGACTTCCCTCTTCTGATAATCCTTATTCGATGGGTCATCAGTTGGCAATGCTTCCCAGCGCATAGCAGTTGGCGCTTTGAACATCACAGGAAGGCGACATTGGTCGAGTTCTTCACCCGCTTCATTCAGCATTTCATCCGTACAGCCCATCGGATTAACTCCAATTTGTTCACTAGCGACTACATCGTTGCGTAGACCTGCAATTCCCCAAACGTTGGTTGGATTTTCGTTACCAGCAACTCCTTCGCTGTCGTAGGTTCTCCAATTCTGATATTCATCAAGAAGTGGGTCTCCAAAGTAGGTGACGCCGAACTTTGCAGATAATCGATTTGCATTCGTGCCATCGGTGGCGACAATCACTTTGCCTCCAAGCTCAGTTACGAACTCATGGATTGCTGTTGCCTCAGTTTCGTCGATTGGCTTCTCAGTTCCCGCGATAACTAACATAGTGCGGTGCGGCTCTTCCCAATCATTGACGAGCATAGGTGTTGAAAGTGTGTTCCGAATTTTATATCCTGCACCCCCCGAACCGCTACCAAGCCCATCTCTCATGTCAGTGACTTGAGCTAACTGACCTTTGTCATCAGTCGCCTCAGTGACATATGCAGAGTAGTAAGTTTCCTTGTTGGCAGCGACTAGGGTCATTGACAACATCATAACAATGATGAGAACTGCAAAGGTACTACCAATGATGGTTCCGAAGTGCTTAGAACTGTCCTCAGATTTCGCCATTTGCTAATCACTTCCTAACCTGTATGTCCGCTCCCACATACAAGTACTACCTCTTGGAATAATGTTGCGCAAATATATGTTGGGGCTGTTAGAGTGGGTGCTTTCTAAGAGTTTCAAACCCGCACGTTGCGTATCATTTCTAAAGGGGGCAATCAAACAGTTCAACCCAATTAGGTGAAAACGGCTGGAAATCGGACAAAAAATCGAATGGACTCCCGCTTCAATCACAATCTCCGACTGGCAAAAGCAGCCCATAGAAGTGCAATAATTACAGCACCCGGCCAAACAGGGGTCCAATTCGATGATACTATATCATCTCCCTCGTCAGAGTCGTCATTATTTGATTGTGAATTGCCATCATCATCTCCGCTACCACCGCGATCTTCGACAACCCGGAGTGTGGTTTCTGCGGAGTCGGCGGTAACAGAACGGCCGGCATCAAAATCACCCTTGGATTGGATTGCGATTTCAATCACGCAATTTTTTGTTGGATGGCTTGCTGAAGATGAGACATTGAGATATTTTGTCAAATTATTGTTAGGTTCTATTGCAGTACTTTCAAGTTCTTCTTCACCTGTGATTTCAAGCAGAGGGCAGGAATCGGTCAGAGTCGCTTTGTAGACCGAATCGGCAGCATTCCCGGCGTTTGAGACTGTTACTGCCAGAGAAGTAGTGGTTCCAGCATTCATCGGGCCACTAGGTTCTGCTAGGTCAACGGTTAGGTCGACAACCATTGGGATGGTGAGATTTCCTTCAGCGTCCTTCGAGTCAGCGCCGGGGGGGAAGGAAGGGGCTACTCCATTCGCTGTGACTGTTGCATCGATTGTGAACCGGTCGGACAGGCCGGCGGCAAAGGTTTCAATATTTACCCCATGAACAGTGAACTCAAACGTCTCATTAGATTGCGAACTAACTTCAATTGAATCAGGTCCATTTACAGAACCATCAAAGGGTATTTCATATTCAATGTCTAGAGTCAGAGATTGGATATTCTGATTATCAATCCAAAATTCCAACACGACTTCGCCATCGATATCGAGGTCAAAGGTAGGGGCAGCATCTGTCTCTGTCTCAATACCTAAATCCCAACCGATTGGAATTTCTTGACCCTGCGAACTAATCGCCATGGGAAATGCCGCAAAGAGTAGCATCAGGATGATAAGTTTGGCACGCACGTTCATCTCGACTCACCCCTCATTGTTCAATCCGCCGCTGATAAATCTTTGAGTGATTTGAGACATCTCTGCGTCAATATCCTTACCATTTTTCTGCGATAACTAGGTTGGAACTGGGTATTATTTACTGGCTTTATTGCTTTCCTGATTGCTTCAGAAAGACCGTTTACGCTTTCTTCTCCATTCCAGTCTAATAGCGCCGTTTGGCCTTCTTCCGAATGTAATCTAGGAATCGCTTCAAGTCCTGTTGATGCGAGTCGCAATTCCGAAATTTTATTATTTTCTAATTTCCAAGCAACTGCAATACCCACCTCTGGGAAATCCCACGATTCTCTTTGAGTTAATTTGAGATAATCTCCATCGAAATCAATAGAGTTGTTTGGTAGTGTGATGTGGGTGACAAATTCGCTAGGTTGTAGTACGTTTCTTTTAATTCCATCAAGTTCGAAGAATTCAGATAAATCCATTTCTCTCATCCCATCCGGGGATGCAAGGTGTATTTTGGCACCAAGACACATCAAATTGGGAGCTAAATCTGCTTGGTATGTAGCCACACATAGAGTGTTTTGGTTTGGTATTACACGACAATCTGAACCGGTGCCACAATCACATTTGTAGCACCAATCAATTGATTCCCGCCAATCTTCCGATTGATTGAACCAAAAGCATCGTGTGTCCAAACAGATATTCCCTCCAACAGTAGCTGAACGTCGAATCATTACAGATGCTACACTTGAGGCCGCCTTCCTAAGTAATGGATGGGTCGAGTTGTTATTACTCAAGTCATGTAGTCGAACCATTGCCCCGATGTGGGTGGCATTCAATGTGTGTAATTCTTCAATCTTGGCTAGTGAAATTACATGTGGCTTAGTATTCAAGTGCCACTTGTAGTTTGGTAGTAAATCGGTACCGCCTGAAATCCAATCAAATTCTTCACCCCTCTCTTGAAATTCACGAACTAAATCGAGTGCGGATTCGACAGAATCGGGGGAATAAAGTGCGAAAGGTGGAGTCTGCATCATGTATCACCTCGATGTCTGCGTTCAATATGTTCCCATGCACTACCAGCCAAACGAGGATTGTCGAGGTACTCTTTAGTGGGGGTGACTGAGACCATCCATTCGTCAGATTGCTCCTCTGGGGGTATTGTTCCATCATATCCAAACAGAGCACCATTGTGGTACGGCTCGATAGTTTCAGCCATCCTTCTTTCCATGTCTCTAGCATTATGTTCAATAGCGCGCGTTTCCAATGTTTTTTGCAGTTCAGAATGTTTAATTCTTGGTGATTCTAATTCTAATGGCCCATCCACTCCTTCTGCCTTGCAAAGTTTTTCGATATTTTTGTGCATTCTATCGGGGGTGATGGGTAGTTCATCCACTCTGACCCCAATCGCGTCATAGACTGCATTACACACAGCCGGTAAGATGGGGAGTAGCGGGCCTTCTCCAGCTTCTTTTGCGCCGAATGGCCCCTCTGGATCATTACTTTCAACGATGATTGGGAATACGTTTGGCATTTCATGTATTGTTGGGATCTTGTAATCTAGAAGATTTGCATTCATGAGATCGCCATTTCTCCCATACACCA
>Ga0187833_10005562_pt1 | contig 11850 bp, 10 predicted proteins | sample ETNtaG_37_FD_167968 | JGI IMG/M metagenome (GOLD analysis project Ga0187833, IMG submission 167968) | Marine microbial and viral communities from oxygen minimum zone, Eastern Pacific Ocean - ETNP2014_SV_400_PacBio MetaG (Illumina Assembly) | ecosystem: Environmental > Aquatic > Marine > Hypoxic... | reverse complement strand
AAAAATTTAATGATGTTAAACAATTCGATATAAATTATAAGTTGGTAGATCTTGAAGAAAGAGTAAAAAGTGAATGTGAGAACATACTTAATAGTTTCCAAATAAAAAAATCCGATAAAATCGTATGTCTACATGTTAGAGATGGCGGTTATAAAAAAGATTATAGTAGAAAAAGCTACAGAAACTCAAATATTAATAATTATATAAAATCTATAAAGTATTTGATTCAAAAAGGTTTTTGGGTAATAAGACTAGGAGATTATCCAACGAAAAAGACAAAATTCAAAAATAAAAAATTTATTGATATTCCTTATAGTAAAATAAAATCTCAAGAGATGGATTTATATTTAATTCAAAGATCATTTTTTTATATCGGAACTCAATCTGGAACATTAGATGTGGCTTATATGTTTAATAAGCCAGTTTTGTTAACAAATATGTGTGAAATGTTTGCTAGTAGACCTAGAAAAAAAAATGATAGAGGCATTTTTAAAAAAATTTTTGATAAAAAAAAGAAAAAATTTATTTCTATTAAAAAATTTATAAATTTACCATACAAATATCATAATCCTGAAATTATTATCAAAGATCTTAAATTTATTGAAAATTCTTCAGAAGAAATATATTTAGCTGTAAAAGAATTTTTAGAAAATTTTAATAATAAAAGAAAATTAACTAAATCATCATTGCAAATAAAATTTCAAAAATTATTAGAAAAAAGATTTTACGAAATATTCTATGAAAATGATAAAACCGGAAAAAATATGTTAAATCATACTGACGCAATTAAAATGATTAGAATGGTTAAAAGCTCCAGAGGTTATTTTTGTAATAGCTATTTAAAAAAATTTTTTTAAGTAGTTGAAATAGTTTGTAATGGTTATAATTTCATTGTAAATATTTATTAAAAAAGCATGAAAAAAATTCTTCAGTTTTTTAAATCTCTTTTTAAAAAGTTAAAAATTAAAAAAAAAGAGAAGCTTAAATCAAGTAAAGACGATATTTATCCGTTATATTAATTATTTAATTTTGAATGATGATTGAAAATACTTTCAAGCTATTATTTTCCGTTATATTAATCTTTTTAATTCTTGAGATTTTGATTTCAGCATTATTAAGAATAAAAAATTTTTTTCTAATTAAAGAAAAAAAAAGAAAAGATTTTTTGGATCCAAAATACCATAAGTATTTAAGGAGATATGAAAGCGCTAGACCTATTTTCAAATATATACCAATTGGTCTTAGATCCTTTAATTTTGAGGATGGAGAAATACAAGGAGTAAAAAATATATCGTTAGGTTTTAGATGTCCAGAATTTACTGAAAAAAAAAAGAATATAATTAGAGTGGTTTTGTTAGGAGGTTCTGCGGCATGGGGAAGCGGATCATCTAATAATGGCAATACTATTACCGGTCACTTAGAAAAAATATTAAATGAAAAACTGAAATTATCTCGTAAAAAAAAAATTGAATGTTGGAATTTAGCCCAGATTAATAATTATCTTTCACAAGACTTACTAAATGCCAATCTATTCTTTGAAAAGCTTAGACCAGATTTTGTAATATCATATGCAGGTTGGAATGAAATGGCTGCGAGCTACTTATTAGATCAAAAAAAACTCAAAAAATTCAGAACTTATTTTATGGAAGAAGTTGGAGATGTTGGACCAATGAGTTTACCAAGTCATAGGAATAAATTGATAATCAAAGGTTTGTCAAAATTATTATTTGAGAATTCAAAAATTATATCTTTTTTTCAAAATAAAAATAATAATAAAAATATTTTTGATAAAAAAAAATTTAAAAATGAAATGATTTTATCGTCATCAATTTTTGTGGATCATTTGAATAAATTTAAATTAATGTCAAAAGGATATAGCTTTAAATATATTCAATTTTTGCAACCACATATTTATAAAAAAAATGACCTAACTAACTCCGAAAAAAAAATTACTCAACTTTATAATTTCGTAAGGCCGGTCCATGGCGGAGAAAATTTTGAGGAGTATTTAAAAAGTAATGATATCTACAAATATGTCACTAAAGATACTAAAATTCAAAAAGAGTTAGAATGTTATAATTTAAGTGAAATGTTTGCAAACTCGAAAGAGAAAATTTATTATACCTTAGTGCATTTGACAGATAGAGGATATAAATTAGTAGCAGAAAGAATATCTCAAGTCTTATTGAAACACATTAAAAAGTTAGTTTAAATTTATATGAAAATAATCGGTTTAAATCACGGTGAAATAAATTCTTCAGCATCAATCCTTATAGAAGAAAAAAAATTAGCAGGAGCTATAGAAGAAAGATTTAACAGGGAAAAATTTACAAAAAAATTTCCATTTTATGCACTTAAATTTGTTCTTGAATCAACGAACAATAAGCTTGAAGATTGTGATGCTATAGGACAAGGCTGGTATCCTGGAATTAATTGGATAAAGTTTAATCCCATATATTCAGAAAATAGGGATCTTAGAGAAAAATATTTTTATACAATTCCAGACCATTTGTTTAAATTTGCTCCATCAAGAATTCCGGGTAATTATGCAAAATTGTCACTAGAGGCTTCAAGCAAAATGCCAAATATTTTTTTTATAAAACATCATTTGTGCCATGCAGCCAATGCCTTTTTTTTATCGAACTTTGAAGAATCTGCGATCATTACGAGTGATTTTAGGGGTGAAATAGAGTCCACAACTATGTCTTTTGGAAAAAAAAATAATATTAAAAATATCCAATCACAATATGCACCGGATTCTCTTGGTATATTTTATTCTACTTTTACAGAGTTACTTGGTTACAAACCAGATAGTGATGAATGGAAGGTAATGGCAATGTCTTCTTACGAGGCAAAAGATCAAAACATAATCAATAAAATAAAAAAAACTTATGAATTAAATGGTGACGGGTCAGTCCAATTTGATCAATCATTTTTCAAAAGTTCAATTTTGGAAAGACCTAATTTGTATACTGAAAAACTTTTTAGATATCTTGGTGGTGATAAAAGTTCAAAAAATATAAATTCTGATTGGCATAAAGCAATTGCTTATGGGATGCAATTCTGTGCAGAAGAAATAGCTTTGCACATAATTAATAAATTATACGATAAAACAAAATGCAAGAATCTTGTTGCTTCAGGTGGTTTTTTTATGAACTCAGTTTTAAATGGAAAAATTTTAGAAAAAACTAAATTTAAAAATTTATACATTCCTTTTGCACCAACTGATGCTGGAAATAGTATCGGGTCAACCCTTTACATAGCTCATTGTATATTCAATAAACCAAGAAAAAAAATAGATAACAAAAGTTTTATAGGCCCCTCTTTTTCAAAGAATTTAGTTTCAAATACACTTAATTCTAAATTTATAAAATATAAAAAAATTAAAAATGATGACAGCAAGATTATTGCTCATTTAATTCATGAAAGTAAAATTTTGGCTTTTTTTGATGGAAAGATGGAATTCGGTGATCGGGCTTTAGGTAACAGATCTATATTAGCAGATCCAAGAGATAGTGAGATAAAAGACAAAATCAATTCAGCAATTAAATTTAGAGAGGCATTCAGGCCATTTGCGCCAGTAGTAATTGAAGAGCGAGTTTCTCAATATTTTGAAGTAAAAAAAGAATTTAAAAATCAATATATGGAAAAAGTCGTAAAAGTTAAAAAAAAATATGCCAAAAAAATTCCAGCAGTTGTACATTTTGATGGTTCTTGTAGAGTTCAAACAGTAAATAAAATAAGAGAACCGAAGCTTTATAAAATTTTGTTGGAGTTTGAAAAAATAACTGGTTTACCAATATTGTTAAATACCTCATTTAATTTAAATGGCGAGCCAATTGTTCACAGTCCAGAGGATGCAATATCAACATTTTATAAAAGCGGACTAAAATTGATGATTTTAGAAAATCATTTGATAAAAAAATAATTTTTACATCTAAAGTTTTAAATGAATAATGCAAAACCAATAAGGATAATTCCTATTTTGGAAATAAAAAATGGTCTTTTAATAAAAGGAATTAACTTAGAAGGACTTAGAGTATTGGGGTCTGCAAAAAAATTCGCAAATTTATACTATAAACATGGTGCCGACGAAATATGTTATATAGATAACGTTGCCACTTTATACAACACAAAAAATTTGAACAGTTTTGTAACAATGACAGCAGAAAATATTTTTATCCCTTTGTCAGTCGGAGGCGGAATCAGATCTTTAAAGGATATTAATGATATGTTAGTGGCGGGTGCAGACAAAATATGCATCAATAGTGCTGCTATAAATAATATTAAATTTTTAGAAACTGCTTCTAAAAAGGTGGGATCCTCTAATATAACGATCATAATTCAGGCAATTAAAATTGATAATAAGTATTTCATTAGCAAATCTAATGGCAGAGATTTAGTTAAAATAGATCCGTTAATTTGGGCGAAAAAAGTTGAAGACTATGGTGCAGGTGAAATAATTATTACTTCAGTAAATAACGAAGGTTTAAAAAAAGGATTTGATATTCGGTTAGTAGATGGTATTTCAAAAAAAGTGAATGTACCAGTCATAGCTCACGGAGGTGCCGGAAATTTTAAACATATTTATGACGTAATAAAAAAAACAAATATTAGCGGAGTTGGATTATCTTCAATACTTCATTACGAAGCAATAAATAATTTTCCTAGATCAAAACTAAAAATTGGAAATACAAATTTTGTAAATAATTTTAAAAGATCAAATAAAAGAAGAAACGTAATTGATAAATTAAAAAAATATTTAAAAAAAAGAAAAATTAAAGTTAGAGATGAATAAAAGATTATTTGTAGGAATTGTTGATCTTAAGATCAATAATTTATTTAGTATTTACAAAAGTTGTTTAAAAGCAAGTTACAAAGTAGAGATTGTTGATCCTAAAAAAAATTTTTTTATGTATGATATATTAATTCTTCCAGGCGTTGGGGCTTTTAGCTCTGGCATGGAATATCTTATTAAAAATAACTTTCATGAAAAAATTTATCATTATTTAGATCGACCAAATGCCCTTATTTATGGAATATGTCTGGGGATGCAGCTATTTTTTGACAAAAGTTATGAATTTAAAACTACTTCCGGCTTAAAACTTATAAAAGGAAAAGTAGTAAAGTTTAAAAAAAAATATGGAAATAAAGAAAAAATTAATATTGGATGGAGCAAATTTACCATAAATCAAAAAAGAAATAGAGGCATATTTGGAAATTTAGAAAAAAATTTTTATTATCATGTTCATTCATATTATGTGCAACCTCAGTTAAAATCAGAAATATTTGCAACTTCTATACACAATAATCAGAAATTCTGCTCGGTAATTAGAAGGGAAAAAATTTTTGGAACACAGTTTCATCCAGAAAAGAGTGGAGCTGCAGGAATCAGTTTTTTAAAAAATTTAAAAAAAATTAAGGGCTAATTAATATGTTAAAAGTGTTTTACGGATTACCAAAAAAAGTTATTTTTTGTAAAAAAAGCTTAATTTCTAATCAAGTACCTAATTCTGTTCCAGAAATTTATCACTCAAAAAAGTCAAAAAAAAAGGACAGTTTATATTGATGAAAATGGTATTTCTGATCCATGGAAATATTCAAGATTAAAGAAAAAGATTGATTTTAAAAAAAGAGAAAAGGAATTAATCAGGCTTTTGGATAAACATCGTGGAAGAGGACAGTTTGATTGTGTAGTTCCCGGGAGCGGTGGAAAAGATAGTTGTTATGCAGCACATGTCTTAAAACATAAATATGGAATGAATCCTTTAACCGTGACTTGGCCACCAAATATGTATACAAGCTATGGATTAAAAAATTTTAAAAATTGGATTAAATCAGGTCCCTTTCTAAACATTTCAGCCAAGCGGAATGAAGGTTTATTAAAATTGATCACAAAGCTAGCTATTGGGAATTTATTACATCCTTTTCAAACTTTTATTTTGGGGCAAAAAGCTTTTCCAATAAAAATAGCGGAAAAATATAAAATACCACTTGTTTTTTATGGAGAAAATGAAGCAGAACATCACAATTCGTTATCTGACAACTCTAAATCTCTCAGAGATAACTCTTATTTTATTTACAAAAATTTTTCTAATATCAGATTAGGCGGCGTGAGAATTAATGAAATCTTAAGAGACCATAAATGTAAATTGAAAGACTTTGAGCCATTTTTGCCACTTGAAACTAAAAAATTAGAAAAATTTCCCATAGAAGTTCACTATTTGGGATATTTTTTAAAATGGATTCCGCAAGAAACATATTATTATGCTGTTGAAAATTGTAATTTTTCGCCCAGACCATTTAGAACCGAAGGAACATACAGCAAATATAATAGTATAGATGATAAAATCGATGATCTTCACTATTACACAACCTTTATTAAATTTGGTATTGGTAGAGCCACATATGATGTTTCTCAAGAATTAAGAAATGACCATTTAACAATTGAGGAAGGAAAAAAATTAATTAAAAAATACGACGGAGAGTTTCCAATCACATATTTTCCTGAAATTATGAAATATTACGATATTAAAAAAGATTTTAATAAACTTTGTGATAAATTTAGATCACCACATCTTTGGAAAAAAGTTAGTAATAAGTGGAAACTAAGACATACAGCAAATAAGGATGGTGTTGATGACTAAATTTTCAGATTACTTCATAGATTATAAATCTTTAACAAAAAAGGCTATAACAAAAATTAACAAATTTGGAGGATCAAGTTTGATCGTCGTAAAAAATAAAAATAAACTAGAAGGCGTTTTGAGCAGTTATGACTTGAGAAAAGCGATTATGAATAATAATATTTTAGATAAGACAATTGTAAAAATTTATAATAAAAATCCTAAATTTATTTTTAATGATGAGTTAGAAAATAAATTAGAAAAAATAATTACTACAATAAAAAAATTAAATATTATTCCTATAATAGATAGAAAAACAAGAAAAATAACTGAAATTTTAACGCCAGAAAGATTAAAATTTTTTAAAAATAAAAAACTAAAAAAAATTAACACAAGCGTTGTTATTATGGCAGGAGGAAAGGGGAAAAGATTAATGCCCTATACCTCAGTATTACCAAAACCTTTATTGCCAATAAAAGACAAGCCCGCAATTAAACACATCATAGAAAAATTTAATGAGAATGGTATTAATAAATTTTTTATTACATTAAATTATCAATCAGGGATATTAAAATCATATTTTGAAAATTTGAGAAAAGAGTTTAATGAAGTAAAAATTATAAATGAGAAAAAACCTTTAGGAACAGCCGGAAGTTTATTCAATCTAAAAAATAAAGTGAAAGAAAATTTTTTCTTAACAAATTGTGATACTTTTATTAAATCAAATTATTATACGATATTTAAAAATCATGTTTACAATAAAAATGATATTACAATAGTAGTTGCTGAAAAAAAATTCGTTATTCCATACGGTGTTTGTCAGGTAACCAAAAATAAATTTTCGTTTATTGAAAAACCAAAATATAAATTTAATGTAAATACAGGTTTTTACATTTTAAATTGCAAATGTTTATCATTATTAAAAAAAAAGAGACATTTAAATTTTAATGAATTTATTAAAATTTGTTCAAAAAATAAAAAGAAGATAGGTTATTACAAAATTAACATTAAGGATTGGATAGATATTGGTCAGATGGACAAGTATCACAGCCGTCTTAATAAAGAGATTTAAAGTTGAGAAAAAAAAAGGTTTTAATAATAGGTTTGGGGTCTATTGGGCTTCGACATGCAAAAATTTTAAGCAAATTTGAAAATGTAAAAAAAATTGCAGTAATATCAAAAAGAAAAAATATTAGACTAAAAAAAGTAATATTTATCAATCATCCCAATCAATTTGATCCTGATTACATTATTCTATCTTCTATTACCGCCAGGCATATTACTGATCTGAAAATTATTGAAAAAAGCTACAAAAATAAAATTGTATTAGTTGAAAAACCTTTGTTTGATAAAAATAAAAATTTAACTATAAAAAACAATAAAGTATTAGTTGGTTATAATTTACGTTATCATCCAATAATAAGATTTCTTAAAAACAAAATTAAAAAAAAGAAAATATTTTCTGTCTATATTTTTTGTGGATCTTATCTTCCTAATTGGAGAAAAAATAAAAATTATCAATTTTGTTATTCTTCCAAAAAAAAAATGGGAGGAGGTGTGCTGCTCGATCTAAGTCATGAAATTGATTACTTACAATGGATTTTTGGAAAAATAAAAAAAATTGATTATGCAAAAATTAAAAAAATTTCAAATTTGAAAATAGATTCTGATGATTATGTAAATTTAATAGGAAAGATTAAAAATATTAATTTTTCAATTAATCTAAATTATTTTACTATGAAGACCATAAGAAACATCATTGTTGATGGCAAAAACTTTAGTTTACAAGCTGATTTAATTAAAAACGAAATTTATTTACATGAAAATGGGAAGAAAAAAAATATCAAATTTAATACTTACAGGAATTTTACCTATGAGTTACAACATTCTTATTTGCTTAATAAAAATTATAAAATTTCTAGCTCATTTAAAAATGGAAAAAATATTCTTTCTCTTATAGATAAAATGAGGAATTTGAATAATTAAAATTTTATGAAAATTATAGCTTTAATATGTGCAAGAGGAAATTCTAAGGGTATAAAGAATAAAAATTTATTAAAATTTAAAAATACAACCCTGCTTGGCAACTCTATTAAACAAGCATTTTCATCCAAGTATATTAATAAAGTTATAGTTTCAACTGACAGTCAAAAAATTGCTAAAGAATCATTAAAAAATAGAGCAGAGGTTCCTTTTCTAAGACCTCCCAAATTGGCCAGCGACAACACTCCGGAGATTGAAGTATGGAGGCACGCAATCAAATTTATTAACAAGAATAATGATTTAGATTATATAGTATCTGTTCCAACAACTTCACCCTTAAGATTGGTATCAGATATTAACAAATGTGTTAGTAAAGCGATTAAAGAAAACTTAGATATTGTTTTTACAGCATCCAGAGCTTCAAGAAATCCTTATTTCAACATGGTTCAAATAAAAAATGGAAAATTGGAGAGAATATCGTCAAGCAATAAAATTTTTTTTAGAAGACAAGACGCTCCTATTTGTTATGATTTGACAACAGTGTGTTATGTTTTTAAACCCAAATTTATATTAAAAAACAAAAATTTATTTTCCGGTAAAACTGGATTTATAGAAATTCCAAAGCATCGAGCTGTAGATATTGACGATAAAATTGATTATGAAATAGCGAAATTTTTATCATTAAAAAAATGAAAAAACAGGAGAAATAATAAATATAAAAGATTTTGCTAAATTTAATATAAATTATCATAATCCTTCAATAGACATTAACGACATTATGTTTGAAGAAAACTCCTATGGATTTACACTTCTGTCTTTCTAAGAAATCTGCAGTATAATTAATAAAGAATGTATGGGTAATTCAAAATTGGTATAATTAACAAAAGTGATAAAATTATTTTTAAATCTATGAAAAATATAAAAGCATCCTTATGCTCAGTACCCGTTGAAGGTTGGGGAATCAGGTTAGATAGAAAAAGATCTGAAGGATCTTTAGGTATCATGCCGAAAGTTGCAATTGTAAGTTTAGTAACACAAATGAAAAAGGCAGGTTTTCCGCCTTCGTCATATGATTTTTATGATATTGATATGCTTTATCCATCAGACGATGAAATTAGAAAGTATTTTTCATCCTACAGACCTAATGTAGTAGGACTGAGCGCTGTAGTATCAACGTCATACTCTCAAGTAAAAAGGATATCAACTATCATAAGGAGTGAACTTCCTGATTGCTGGATAGTGATGGGGGGAAATCTTTCCGCTTGTTCTGAAGTAGTTTTAAGAAATACAAATATTGATCTGTCTGTGGTTGGTGATGGTGAAATTGCATGGATTAAAATTCTTGAACATATTATGGATAATTCAGATAGAAAGGATCATAAATCAAAATTAAAACTGAACAATATTAGAGGTGTTGCATTTTTAGATGAGAGCGGGAATATTAATTTAAATGGTTTTGCTCAAGCGATTCCAGCAGAAGAACAAGTTTTTCCTGATTACAAATTATTGAAAAGTGGATTAAAAGATCGTCCAGAAGAATTCCAGAACTACTTAAAAGTTGGATTGGGATTGGATATGTTTGCTTTTGATGATCGGGCAAAAGATAAAAATCGAGGTAAAAATATAGGACAAATTTTTACTTCTAAGGGCTGTGTGGCTAAATGCACATTTTGCCAAAGATCTACAAAAGGGTACAAAGTTCAGCCACTTGAACATTTAGAAAATCACTTAAAATATCTTAAAGAAAATTATGATGTTGGATTTATCCAAATTTTAGATGAAAATTTCGGTTCAAACAAAAAACAAGCTTATCAAGTTGCTGACATATTACATAAGAATGGTTTAATTTGGTTTGCTGGTGGCGTTAGATGTACCAGCACTACTAGAGAAGATATTCAATATTATAAAGAAAGAGGATGTTCGGCATTGAAATATGGCGTTGAGTCAGGTAGCCAAAAAATTTTAGACTTAATGGAAAAAGTATTTACTGTTGATGACGTTTATAGCGCATTAACTGCCTGCATTGAGAATGAAATTTATTCTCCTATGGCTGTAATGTTAGGGATGCCAGGCGAAACTGAAGAAACAGCGAAAGAAACTGGAAAATTTATTGGAAATATTACTTCAAAAATAGGTGTTCATCCAAAAGATATCCAAGTGGAGATGTTTTACGCACTCCCACTCCCTGGCACACCTCTTTGGGAATATGGAGAACAACTTGGTGTGATAGGAAAAAAAGACACTGATGTTATTGATTATTTGACGCGTGTTTCTGATGCTGCGACATTTAAGCGTTATTATATAAATCTTAATGGTGCTCCAATTAGCGAAATTCTTTTCTGGGAATACCTTGTTCTATTTGAGGCATCACGAACTTTTAGGAAAAAAAATAATTTAGATATTGAATTAACTAAAAAATATATAAAATGTTTTAATAGGGAAAAATCTGCTAATCCTAGACATGGTCTTAAATATACAGCGCTGAAATTCACAACAATTACCTATCTGATAGATAAATATTGTGTTGGAAATAAATTTTTTGATTCTCTTCCAAGTGCAATTGTTTATCCGATAGTTAAGTATTTATTATATTTTGAATACAAGATTCAAAAACTTTTTGCACGTAATAGGTTAAATAATATTTTTGTATATACTAAAAAAGTTAAAAGACTGGTTCATAATAATGATATTGAAAGAAGTTCAAAAAAAAGATCGCTACGAGGTTATGTGATGCAAAAAAAAATTCCTTTAAAAAATCTTTCTGGTTACAAAAAAGTTAGGGAGCTTTTAAAGACTGGACTATAGTTTCTACAATTATGCTCAGGAATTGGTGTTCGTGAGGTAAATTGTTGAGGTAGGTTTAATTTTCAGTTAAGTAGTTTTTATGGTTAATAATTTTTTCAGTAAATATCTTAATAAACAAAAAAGATTGTTAAGTTTAAATCAATCAACAAAAAATAAACTAGAGAATGTAAAAAAATATCTAGAGTTTATAAAAAAAAACAAAATTATTTTAGTAGAAAAACCTGTTTTTGAAAATTTAAAAATTAAATGCCCAAGATAAAAAAAACAGTAATAGTTACCGGTGGAGCAGGCAGGATAGGATCTGCCCTAGCAGCGGATTTAGTCAAACAGGGTGATAAAGTATTATTGGGGGACATTAATAAATCTAAACTTCTAAAGATTAAGAAAAAATTAAATTCAAAAAATATAGAAATATTTCAAGGAGACTTAACTACCA
>Ga0187833_10005555_pt1 | contig 11856 bp, 6 predicted proteins | sample ETNtaG_37_FD_167968 | JGI IMG/M metagenome (GOLD analysis project Ga0187833, IMG submission 167968) | Marine microbial and viral communities from oxygen minimum zone, Eastern Pacific Ocean - ETNP2014_SV_400_PacBio MetaG (Illumina Assembly) | ecosystem: Environmental > Aquatic > Marine > Hypoxic... | reverse complement strand
TACTTTTTTACCTTTTAAAGAATTCCAATCTTTTATTTTAGAACCCTTTCCTGCAATAATATGGAATGGTTCTGGGTGAGCAGAAAACACTGCTCTTAAACCTTTGAAAGGTTTTACTTTATCCGGTCTTGAACCATTATATGCATGATATTGCCAGTCGGACTGCGCTACACCAAATTGTAGTTCGCCTTCCATAATTTGACCTATGTTGTAAGTAGATCCTCCTGTAGAAGGAGCTGAACACCTTAAAGCTTTGTCAGTTCCTTTTTTTCTTCCGTGTTCAGCAGATTGAATTTTTGCAACCATTTTACAAACAGCATTACCTACTTGAAAATAGACTCCTGTCGGTCCACCCGTACCGATAGAAAAAAACTCAGCTGATTTTGCAATGCTAGTTAAAGAAAAAGATGCAACAAAAATCAGTAGAGAACTTGCTAAAGATGAAATTATCTTTTTCATATTTCCCCTCCATTAATGTTTTTTATAAAAATATCCTAGCAATTAATTGCGAATGAGTCTTAAATATTTTTTGACCAGTATTTTAATTTTGATACACCTTCTAAAATATTGGGGGCAAATTTAGAAAGAATATCTTGATTTATTTCTTTACAACCTGAAGTATTGTTTAATAATTTTTCTCCATCGAAATCAGTAAAACTCAATCTTATTAGCATTTTATTTTCAGAAAATCCAAATACGCTGCCAGGCAACAAAGCAACTCCGGTTTCATTTATTATATTTTTACACATTTCTGAAGAGGTACGAAATTTATTATTAATAAATTCCGGCATTAAATAAAATCCACCTTCGGGCTTGTTAATTAAAATTTTATTTGATTTTAGATTTTCATATACGTACATACCTACTTCTTTAAGAATTTTTTTTGTCCTCTCAATATAATTACTATGATCTTTCGTAAAGGCAGAAATGGCTGCATATTGAATTGGAGAGCTTACAGAAGAAAAAGTTTCGCTGGCTAATTTTTTTAAAGAATTTTTAATATTATTTAAACTATCAGGAATAGCAAAAAAACCTAAGCGCCATCCACCGGCTCCGCACCATTTGCTTAATCCAGAACTAATTATTGTTCCTTCAGGATTATAGTTTGAAATTGAATCAAGTTCATCACTAAATGAAAGTTCAGAATAAATTTCATCTGACAATATTAAAAGATTATATTTTTTAGCAACATTCGCTAAATCATTTAAATTTTTACATATTGTGCCCGAAGGATTATTTGGTGAATTTAAGAACAATAAATAATTTTTATTTTTATTTAACTGAACTATATTTTCAATTTGTTGAGCGGTCGGAAACCAATTGTTTGAACTTGTAGTTTCTATCCAGTGAACTTTATTTCTTCCCAAAATAGCCTGGGGAGCATACGAAACCCAACTTGGAATTGGTAATAAAATATCACCCTCAAACAGTATTTGTAATAGAAACATTAATTCTTTGGTTCCTGGACCAATGATTATGTCATCGGCTCTAAATTTTTTTTTTCTTTTTTTGTTTAAATATACGGCAATTGCTTCGCGAAGCTCGATTAAACCTTGCATTGGTAGATATTTATTTTGATGTACATTATTTTTCAATTCATTCCTTACAATTTCTGGTACTGGAAAGGGAGATTGTCCAAAACCAAATTTGTAAATTTTTTTCCCTTGTTTCTCAAGCCGTTTACTTTCTTCATTAATTTGTAAAGTTGCTGATGGCTCAATTCTTTTGACTATATCTTTGATCATTTTATTCATACAATTCTTTAATGTTTTTAAATTGGTTTAAAGATTCGGGATTTACAAGAGCCTCAAGATTTTTTATCTGATCACCTTCGATTGTTTGTTTAACGGCAAGTTCAACTATTTTGCCATTTTTTGTCCTAGGAATATCTTTTATTGGAAAAATTTTGTAAGGCACATGCCTTGGAGAAGCATTTTTTTTAATTTGTTTTTTTATTTTCATAATTAATTCTTCGGTAAGATTATATTTAGTATCTAATACTACAAATAAAATAATTCTAATATCATTATCCCAAGATTGTCCGACAACCAAGGCTTCTATAATTTCATCAAATTTTTCTACTTCAGAATATATTTCTGCCGTTCCTAGTTTCACGCCCCCAGGATTGAGTGTCGTATCAGATCTTCCATAAATTACAAACCCTCCGCTATCCTTTACTTCAGCATAGTCGCCATGGTGCCAAATATTTCTATATTTTGTAAAATATGCCTTTTTATATTTTTTGTCTCCTTCATCATTCCAAAACTTTAAGGGCATCGAAGGAAAGGGTTTTTTGCAAACAAGTTCTCCTTTTTTGTTTTTGATCGAATTGCCCTTTTCATCAAAAATGTCTACATCCATACCAAGCCCTTTATTTTGTATTTCTCCTGAAATTACCGGTTGATAAAGATTTCCAAGTACAAAGCAAGAAACTATGTCCGTACCTCCAGATATGGAAGCTAGATGAACATCTTTTTTTATATTTTGATAAACATAATCAAATCCATCCTTAGATAGAGGGGATCCGGTAGAACAGATAGTTTTTAAATTGGATAAATTATATTTATTTATTGTTGTGATTCTACTTTTTTTTAACGCATCGATATATTTTGCACTAATACCGAATAAGGATATATTTTCAGTATTTGCAATTTCAATTAAGAGATCATTTTTTTTATACATTGGGAAACCATCAAATAATACAATTGATGCTTTAAGAGCTAGTGAACTAACCAACCAATTCCACATCATCCAGCCACATGTTGTGAAATAAAAAATTTTATCGTTTGGATTTATATTACAATGCAAATACAATTCTTTAACATGTTGTAAAAGAACTCCCCCCGCCCTATGACAAATACATTTAGGTTTGTCAGTAGTTCCGCTAGAATAAAGAATTGCTAATGGATGATTAAATTCAAATAATTCAAAATTCATATTAACTTCACCATAATCAAAAATATTTTTCCATTTTAAAACGTTTACCTGTTTAAAATTAAATTTTTTTTTTGAAATATTCGACCCTGGATAAGGAACAATAATTAAATGTTCAATTGATGGAATATTTTCTAATATTTCTTTTGATCTACTCAATACTTCTATTTCTTTTCCATTATAAAAATATTTATCAACAATAAATAAAACTTTTGGATTTATTTGAGAAAATCGTTCTATTACACCTTTGGTGCCAAAATCAGGCGAACACGAAGACCAAATAGCTCCTATAGCTGCTGATGCCAAAAAAGCTTCCGTGGTTTCTATACAATTTGGTAAGTAGGCAGCAATTCTGTCATTTTTCTTTATTCCAATTTCTCTTAATAATTTTGATATTTTGATGATATCTATATTAAGATCGCTCCAAGTTTTGTTTTCTTTATATCCATTTTCACTAATAAAAGTTGCCGCCAATGAATTGTCATTTTTTGGCAATAAATTTTCTGTAAAATTTAATTTAGAGTCGGATAAAAATTCATTTTTATAAAATATTTCAGAAAACTGTATAAGCCTATTTCCTAATTTACCTTTAACATTTGAAAATTCCCAAATTGATTTCCAAAATTCTGCGGAATTTTCAACTGTCCATTTCCATAATTTTTCGTAATTATTTTTATGATTTAATCCGTATTTTTTTTTTAAAAAATTTTCAAATTTAAACAAATTTGATTTTCTTAATTTTTCATCAGAACATTTCCATAAAATTTTTGTCATTCAATATTTTATATATAGATGAAATAGTTGAAAAAAAACAATATGGAAATTATCCCTATTATGTTAGTGTTCATAAACTAATAACTTAAAATGAGAACTTTTTAATAGATGATTCGGTCATGTTTTAGACTTCTTTTGTTCTAAAATCCAAACTAGATCTAGTGGATATTCAAAATTAAAATACAAAACATGGATTTAAATAAAAAACAAGTTACTGCAGTTCTTGGACCAACCAATACCGGAAAGACTTACATGGCTATTGAAACGATGCTAGGTTTTGAAAGTGGAATTATAGGATTTCCATTAAGATTGTTGGCAAGAGAAGTTTACGAAAAAGTTTTAAAGAGAGCTGATCCTTCAAAAGTTGCTTTAATAACTGGGGAAGAAAAAATTATTCCAGCAAATGCAAAGTACTTTCTCTGCACCACAGAATCAATGCCTATTGATAAATCAGTAGAATTTATTGCTGTGGACGAAATTCAAATGTGTGCAGATTACGAAAGAGGACATATTTTTACAGATCGTCTTTTAAATTTAAGAGCTGAAAAAATAACAATGTTTTTGGGTTCACACAGTATGAAAAATATTATTGAGTCTATTGAAGAAGATGTTGAGTTTATAAGCAAAGAAAGATTTTCGAAACTTACCTATAGTGGTCAAAAAAAAATATCTAGATTAAATAGAAAAACTGCAATTATTGCTTTCTCAGTTGAAGAAGTATATGCAATTGCAGAATTAGTTAGAAGGCAAAAAGGTGGTTCAGCAATAATAATGGGATCATTAAGTCCAAAAACGAGAAACTCTCAAGTAGAACTATATCAATCAGGCGATGTTGATTATTTGGTTGCCACCGATGCCATTGGAATGGGAATTAACATGGATATAAATAATGTTTATTTTACCGACTTAAAGAAATTTGATGGTAAAAAACTAAGAAGACTAAATCTATCAGAAATATCTCAAATAGCTGGAAGGGCAGGACGTCATGTAAATGACGGAAATTTTGGTATTACTGGACAATGTAAAAATCTAACACCCGAAGAAATTGGATTAATTGAAAATCACAAGTTAGAATCTCTTCAAAAAGTGTGTTGGAGAAATTCTAATTTAGACTTTAATAATTTTGAAACTTTAATCAATTCTTTGGAAAAAAAACCTGATAAATTATTTCTGAGAAGGATAAATGACTGCGAAGATGAAAAAATCTTGAAATATCTTTTAAGAAATAATTCTAAGTTCAAAATTCGTAATGAAAAAAATGTTCTAAAAATATTGTGGGATTGTTGTCAAATACCTGATTTTGTTAAATATGCTTATGGTAATCACTTAGAGGTAGTAACAAAAGTTTTTAATTTTTTGATTTCGAATAAAGGGAGAATCCCAAATTTATATATGCGAGAACAAATAAAAAATTTGGATAAATTGGATGGAAATGTAGATACTTTAACAAATCGAATATCAAATATCAGGACTTGGGCTTATGTTTCTAATAAAAAGAATTGGGTACAAAATCAAGATTATTGGATTGAAAGAACTAAAACTATTGAAGATAAACTATCAGATAGACTCCATGAAGAATTAACAAAAAGCTTCATAGACAGAAGGGCAAGTGTATTGGCTAGGGGTCTTAAGCAAGATGCAGTTTTAGAGACAGAAATAAAAAATGACAAAGACGTTATTATTGATGGACAGTATATCGGGGAATTAAAAGGACTGAAATTAAATTTGGATTTTAGAACTGGAGCCCTCAATACAGACATTAAATCCCTAAAAAAGGCGGCTCGTCAAGGAATTAGCCCGGAATTGATGAAAAGAGTGAACCTTATTATTTCCAGTGGAATTTTAAAATTAAATAATGATTTTAAAATACTTTGGTTAGATAATCCTATCGCCAAGATCATACCAGGAAAAAATTATTTAGAACCAGATATAGATTTAATTACCGATGATATATTGAATTTAGATTCAAAAAATAAATTAAAAAAATTCCTACATAATTGGTTAACAAATCTTGTAAACGCTGAATTAAAGGACTTGGTAAATTTAAATAAATTTGAACAAAAAAATAGTTCAGTACGAGCTTTGTGTTATCAATTATTTGAAAATAATGGAGTATTAAAAAGAGATTCTGTTAATGAATTTATAAATAAGCTTAAACAAGAAGACAGAAGAACATTAAGAAGTTTGGGTGTAAAAATTGGAAGGTATCATATCTTCTTGTATAGAATATTTAAACCAAGCGCAGTAACTATTAGAGTGCTTCTGTGGAAAAATTTTTTTCAAAACAATTCAGAATTAAATCCCCCTAAGTTTGGCCTAAATTTTTTAGATTTAAAAAAAATCATAGATCAAAAATTTATGTTAATTTGTGGTTTTGAAAAATTTGAAAATTTTTTTATTAGAATTGACATCTTGGAACGATTATTTATTAAAATTATAGAAAATAATAAAAAAAACAAAATAAGATTAAACTCTGACATGATTAATCTACTTGGTTGTAGTAAAGACAATTTCATAAAATTGCTTAAATTAATGAATTACAGAATCGAAAAGGGAGAAAAAGAAAATGAAATACATTTCAGATATATGCCAAAAAATACTAATAATAAAAAAAAACTATTAAAGAAATACAAGAAAAATGATAATCCATTTAACGTTTTAACTAATCTAAATTACAATTAAAATTGACGATGGCAAATATTTTCAGAAAGAAAACTAAAGATATAAGGAAAGCAAAATAAACCTTATTCTAATTTATACGATGTTTCTTCATGTCATAATAATAGAAAAAAATTATATTAATAAAAAAAATCAATTATTCTAAAAGCCTCGTCGGTTTTTCAGATAAAAAGAAAATTGATCCTAAAATCACTCTTAATAAAGTAAAAATAAAGAAAGTCAGTTTAATCAATTATTTGATTTATAAGAAAGAAACAAATCTAAAAAAAAATTTCGAATTTAAAATTCTTGAACTTTTATGGAAAATCATATATCAAGTTGATATTTTAAATATGAATGAATCCAATTTATTGAAAAGATCTAGTGGATTATTTTATGCATACAGAAAAGAAAATAGAGATACAAAAAATCAATTATTAAAAATAAAATAATATGACATATATAATTAAAGAAGAGTGTATTAAATGTAAATTATTAGATTGTGTTGAAGTATGTCCGGTTGATTGCTTCTACGAAGGTAAAAATATGCTAGTAATTAAACCTGATGAGTGTATAGATTGTGGCGTTTGTGAACCTGAGTGCCCTCTTGATGCAATCAAACCAGATACTGAACCCGGTATGGAAAAATGGGTTGAGATAAATAAAAAATATTCTGAAATTTGGCCTAATATAAATCAAAAAAAGAATCCTCCAGCTGATGCAGATAATTTCAGAAATGAAAAAAACAAATATGAAAAATATTTTGAAGAAAATATAGAATAAATATGCCAATAAGAAAGAAAAGTAAAAAGAAAGCTAAAAAAATTAAAAAAAAAAAATTTAAAAAAAAAATTTATAGTAAAAAAGTAGAAACCAGTCAAGCTGGTAAGAATAATATTGGACGAGAAAATGTTTTTCGAATTTCAAAAAATTATGAACAAAAAATTGAAATAGCAAAAATTAAGAAACAGGCTACAGAAAAGAAAATTTTTAAAATTAAAGATTATGTAGTTTATCCTAAGCATGGAGTTGGTCAAATTTTTTCGGTTGGCACCAAAAGTATTGGCGGTATAGAAGTTAACTGTTATGAAATTAAATTTACAAAAGATAAAGCAGTTGGATTACTTCCAATAAATAAGCAATCTCATTTAAGACCTCTATCAAGTATAAATCAGGTAAATAAAGTAATTAGTATTTTGAAAGGAAAACCTAAAGTAAAAAGAACAATGTGGAGTAGAAGGGCTCAGGAATATGAACAAAAGATAGTTTCTGGAAAAATCTATGATTTAGCAGAGGTAGTAAGAGATTTAAATAAAGGGAATGACACCCTTGTGGAACAATCTTATAGTGAAAGACAATTGCTTGAAAAAGCTTACGATAGAATTCTAAATGAATTTCAAATAATACTTGGAATTTCTTACGAGCAAACTCAAAAAAAACTTGATAAAGCCCTTAAAAGAATTTAATCAGCTGAATAAAAAATACGCCCCTTACAAATTTTATAATAAGGAGCGTATTTAAAGAAAACTGTGTTATCTTCTTCTTCTTTTTTTAGCTTTCTTTTTAGCTTTCTTTTTAGCTTTTTTTCTTTTAGCCATCTTTATCTCCCTTTATTATTTCTTTCACGAATCAAAGTGATTCGGTTCATGTTTCTACTTTTATGTTTTTTTTTATTGATGTCAAACATAAATTTTTTTAAAAAAAATTAAAAAAAATTAAAAAATAATCAAAAAAATTAATTCTTTTGTTAAATTGCAAATAAGTAAGTAATAACAATAGTTTTTAATAAATAAATAAACTAAATCTATGATTGAAATAATTAATTTTTATAAAAATTTTCTAAAATATTTTTATATCTTGCAATAACTTTATTTCTTTTTACTTTCATTGTTGGTGTTAGCAAACCATTTTCAATAGAAAAACTTTCATTAATTAAATGAAATTTTTTTATTTTTTCTAATAGAGTTAAATTTTTATTAATTTCACCTACTATTTCATTTATTTTTTCTTTTTGTTCTTCAAAGTCTTTATTGGGAACAATCAATGCAACCAAATAATTTTTTCCATCTCCATAAACCATGCATTGATCTATTGCTGGAGAATTGGTTAGTTGATTTTCAATTTTTGCTGGAGAAATATTGTCACCTCCCGCACTAACAATTATATCTTTTTTTCTATCAGTAATTTTTAGATAACCATCCTCGGAATCTATTTTTCCAATATCTCCTGTGTATAGCCACCCATCTTTGAGAACTTTTTCTGTATCTTCTTTCTTGTTCCAATAACCTAGCATCACATTTTCCCCTTTAACTAATATTTCTCCATCTTCTGCAATTTTGACTTCATTTCCTTTAAATGGAGGACCGACCGTTTCAACTTTAATTTTTTGAATTGGATTGCAGCTAACCACTGGAGAGGTTTCGGTTAAACCATATCCTTGTAAAGTGGGCAATCCAATAGCATTCAAGAATTCGCCTATTTCTTTGTCTAGGGCTCCACCACCAGAAACAAAAGCTCTTAAATTACCTCCAAATTGTTTTTTTACTTTTTTTCTGACCAAAACATTTACGATAAAATTTAAAAATTTTTCATATAAACTCATTTTTTGTTTTAGTAGTTCTTTTTTACCTAAAAAAATTGTTGCTTTAATTAATTTGGCTTTAAGACCAGTTTGCTTTTTCATATTCATATTTATTTTGTTGTAAAGATTTTGATAAAATCGTGGAACTGCTGTCATAATGGTCGGTTTGGCTTCAGAAATATTGTCTAAAAGTTTTTCTATTTTTTCTGCATAAAAAACTTTTGCCCCAACTGCAATTTGTGCAAATTGAACAGTGTGTTCATAAGAATGTGATAAAGGAAGCCAGGTCAAAAAAATTGGTCTCCTATTTATTAAGGGTCTTAATATTTCACAAGCTCCTTCCAAATTATTTAATATACCTCCATGACTTAAAATAACCCCTTTTGGATTTCCTCCTGTCCCTGATGTATATATTATGCAGGCAGGTGAAGTTCTTTTTAAATTTAAATTTTTTATTTTATCATTTTCTGATAGATCACTTTCAATTATAGAATTAAAATCTAAATATTTGTCTTTATAATTTCTCCTACTAATTTTTTCAAAAGTAATTACTCTTTTTATAAAGTCTTTTTCCTCAATTATATTTTTTAGTTTGTCGTGCATTTCATTGTTAGAAACAATAATTACTGAAGGCTGACAATCTTCAATTAAATATCTATAGTCATTTTCAGTATATGTAGTATAGGCTGGCACAGTTATACCGTTTGCTAACATTACTGCAATGTCCGAAATTAACCACTCCGGTCTATTTTCAGAAACTAAAAGACATCTGTCTCTATCTGCAATATTTTCTTTTATAATTTTTGCAAGTTTGTAAATATTCGATGATGTTTCTAACCAAGTAAATTTTTTTTTTTTTTGAGGATTAAGCGATTCCAAGAAAATGTTTTGGGGATTTTGTTTTTTTGCTTGATAAAAATATAAGTCTATTAAACTGTTAAATTGATTTAAATTCATAAAATTTTGGTGGGCAAAGAGAGACTCGAACTCTCACAGCATTGCTACCATTGGATTTTGAGTCCAACGCGTCTACCAGTTCCGCCATTCGCCCACTTCTAATTTAGTTAATGTTTGTGCGCCCATTATCTTTGTGTTGCACAAAAGACTCAACTAAAATTTATTTTTATCTTTTTAGGTACTGGTTTAGTAACGGTTCACACATATAAAGAGTAGGAAATATATAGACAATAGCATTTAATCTAATAACAAAAACCATGAATAAAAACTCAGGAAACATTAGGATTTTATACTTACAACTTAATCCAGATAGTTCTCCGATTGTTCGTCATGAAACATGGACCACTCTCGGCTCGTCCTCGCAAGAGCTCGGACTCGCCGGGCCCCTTCAAGTGGATCCTAAACGGATCTCAACCTCTGTTGATCGCAGAGCTCCGTACACCCCTTTAAAATAAAAAGGAACCTAATAGTCTAATACTTTACTTGGATCGTCATTGTCAGTCCCGTCAAATTCATTTTAGCTTTAGGGGAGGTAGGGTTAAAAAAAATTATAAATTTCCAGGGATCAAGGTAGGATAATCTAGGATCAGGGAACACGGACCGAGGCGGCCTCAGGTTTCGGGGTGGGTGGTTAATTGTAGAAAATATGGAGATACTATTGCCCTTTCGCTAGTAATTGTAAGCCTATTTCCTCATCTGTTATAGCGGGTTTCATTTGTTTACGGTTTTCCATAACAATGTTTCTTAATGATCGTTCAATTGGTCTATTTGTTTTAGTAATTCTATTTTCAGCAAATCTAAAATTACCAGCAGACTCAACGGGTTGATCCGTAAATATATTATGTTTTTGTTTACCTTTTTTTACTGCGTGGTTTTTCTCCAACGAGTAAAATATTAGGTTTGCATATACTCTAATAATCGAGAACAAAACTGCCTTGGGTAAGAACAGAATACTTAATGACAATAAAAAATGGAAAAAGGGAAGAATAAGATGTTTTATTTTTTGAAAATTATTTTGGTTTTTATAATTTTTTTTTCTTTGGTTATAACTTACAATCTGAGCATCGAGTGAAGCTTTTATACATTGTTTGTAAATTTGCAATAACTTATTCTTGATAGATTTATTATTTTTAATAATTAAATCTACGTATTCCTTTTTACATGCATAACGATATAAATAAGTCCAATAATGAACTTCTTTGACGCTCGCGTTTGTTTTATTAACATAATTCAAAATAGATTTAACATTATGGTATTTGGATATACGAATTAAATAATCCTCTTCCTCATCCAATGTTTTTCCAATTACTCCGATTTGCTGACAATATTCATATAGAGGTGTTCCGGGTATGGCCATAGCCAAATGAGTTGTAGGTACATCCCAATCCATTTCTAATAAAAACCTTAACGATGCAACAAATTGGGCCGATTCAATAATAGTTTCTCTTGTTTCACCTGGCATACCAATTATTATGTTATCAGTTACGCCTCGTACACTCGTTTTTTTACAATTTAAAATAGCGTTATAAACATTTTTTGTTGTAATTTTTTTTTCCATTATATCTAATATTTTCTGACTACCAGATTCAATGCCGAAATATACATAAATCAAATTGTGCTGCTTATAAAACTTGAAATCTTCATAAGTAAAACTTGTAACTCTAGCGCCTATCACAGTCCAAAAAAAATCATGTTTTTTCATTATTCGTGCTATCTCATAGGTATGTTTTCTATCACTACCGAAATTTTCTTCTGCGATAAATAAACTTCTTACATTGTACTTCTCTTTTAATTCTATGATATAAGTCTCTAATTCGTTTAATCCATAAACCCTATATCCTTTGCTTGCCCTTTGACAAAAAGTACAACGAGCAACACACCCTCTTGATATAAATATTCGTGCAATTTTTTTATTTTTATTTTTCTCGTAAAATTTTAATGCTTCAGAATAT
>Ga0187833_10005554_pt1 | contig 11857 bp, 8 predicted proteins | sample ETNtaG_37_FD_167968 | JGI IMG/M metagenome (GOLD analysis project Ga0187833, IMG submission 167968) | Marine microbial and viral communities from oxygen minimum zone, Eastern Pacific Ocean - ETNP2014_SV_400_PacBio MetaG (Illumina Assembly) | ecosystem: Environmental > Aquatic > Marine > Hypoxic... | reverse complement strand
TAAAGTAGTTAAGGCTAAGGAAGTTAAGGCAGCTAAAGTAGTTAAGGCTAAGGAAGTTAAGGCAGCTAAAGTAGTTAAGGCTAAGGAAGTTAAGGCAGCTAAAGTAGCTAAGGCTAAGGAAGTTAAGGCAGCTAAAGTAGCTAAGGCTAAGGAAGTTAAGGCAGCTAAAGTAGCTAAGATAAAAGCTGCAAAAGCAGCTAAAGTAGCTAAGGCTAAGAAAGTTAAGGCAGCTAAAGTAGCTAAGATAAAAGCAGCTAAAGCAAAAAAAGAAGAAGAAGAAAAGATTAGTCTTAATCCTCTAGATCATATTTACGTACCTAAACATGAACTACTGGCAGAAAAAGAAAAAGAAGAATTAAGTAAACGATATAATGCCTTATACAATCAGTTTCCACAAATCTTGTTCTCTGACCCAGTTATTAGACAAATAGGTGGCAAACCGGGTGATATGGTTAAAATTACAAGAGTAAGCCCGACTGCAGGGATATCCGAATATTACAGATACGTTGTGATGGGATAGAAATTGGCAGTACAAGTTAAAGAATACAATTCTTGGCCTATAATCAAAAATATGTTAGAAACTGAAGGAGTTGCACGTCAACATCTTAACTCATATAATGAATTTGTTGAAACAGAGCTTCAGAGCATAATTGATGAGATCAATGGACTTGAGGTTGAAGCTTTAGGAAATCCCTATAGAGTCAAATTCGGTAAATTAACTATTGGTCAACCTCGTGTAGTGGAGATAGACGGATCTGTAAGCAATATCCTTCCATTAGAAGCAAGATTACGTGGTCTAACCTATAGTGCACCATTATTACTCGATATGGTGATGGAAGAAGGAGGTGTGCCCACCGGTTCTCAACGGCAACATATTGGGGAACTTCCTGTTATGGTGAAATCAAAAAAATGTGCATTAAGTAAGCTCACTGAAGAGCAGCTCACCGAAATAGGTGAAGATCCTCATGATCCAGGTGGATATTTCATAGTGCATGGTTCAGAAAGAGTCATAGTTGGTTTGGAGGATTTATCACCAAACAAAGTGTTGGTAGATATTGAGAAAACAGGTACCACTGCATTCAAATCAAGGATATACTCATCTATAGTTGGATACAGGTCTAAACTCGAAATATCATTTAAGCAAGATGGAGCAGTAAACGTTAAGCTTCCTAGCTCACCAGTGGATCTACCATTTGTTACAGTTTTACGTACTTTGGGACTGGAAACGGATAAAGAGATTGCAGATACAATTTCTCTCAGACCTGAAATACAGGATCTTCTTGAAGTCTCTTTTGAAAAATCAAGTGAAACTCCAACAACTAAGGATGCTTTAGTGTATATTGGAAACAGAGTTGCTCATGGAATGCCCGACGAATTTAGAGTTCGTAAGGCTCTATCTGTTCTCGACTGGGGTCTCTTACCTCATTTAGGTAGAAAAGAGGAAAATCGATTTGACAAGGCAATGTTCATCGGTGAGGCTGTATGTAAATTACTCGAACTAAAGTTAGGTTGGGTTACACCTGATGATAAAGATCATTATGGTAATAAAATGATAAAGTTTGCTGGACAAATGATTGCCGACCTCTTTAGAACATCCTTTAGAAATCTAGTTAGAGATCTTAAGTACCAATTGGAAAGAACAGGGCAACGTAGAGGAATAAATGTAGTTGGAGCTGCGATACGACCTGGAATAATCAAAGATAAACTAGCAAACTCTATAGCAACTGGTAATTGGGGAAGAGGGAAGGTAGGTGTAACCCAACTACTAGATCGAACAAATTTTCTCTCAACAACCAGCCACCTGAGAAGAATTCAATCTCCTTTAAGCAGAACTCAACCAAACTTCGAAGCAAGGGACCTTCACGCAACTCACTTTGGGAGAATATGTCCCACAGAAACCCCCGAAGGTGCTAATTGTGGACTTGTAAAGAATATTGCATTATCTGCAGTGATCTCAGTGAATGCACCTACAGAGAATGTGATAGACCAACTCACAGAGTTGGGTGTTGTTAGTACAAGAGAGAAAAGGAAAGATGAGAAGGTTGATGATTGTAAAATATTTCTTAACGGTTGGTTTATGGGATTCCACAAAGATGGAAAACAACTCGTTTCAGAATTTAGAGATATTCGACGTAAAACAGGAATACATCCGCATGTTGGTATAGCTTACTTTCCACCACCCGCAGAAAAAGCCTCACATCGAGTGTACGTTTCTACAGGGGCTGGAAGAGTTATTCGACCATTAATCGTTGTCAAGAAAGGCAAACCTTTGCTAACTAGTGAAAAAATTGAAAAAATAATTCAAGGAGAAAACAATTGGCATGATTTACTCTTGGAGGGACTAATAGAGCTTGTAGATGCAAATGAGGAAGAAAATGCGTATATTGCCATAGATTACTCATCTTTAAATAATGAACATACGCATCTTGAGATTTTCACTCCTTCAATGCTTGGTGTAGCAGGTTCCGTAATACCTTACCCTGAACATAATCAGTCCCCCCGAAACACCTATGAATCCGCTATGGCCAAGCAGTCTCTCGGGTTTTCAACTCCCACTTATCCTGTTATTACCTCTGTTCGTGAACATCTCTTGGTATACCCACAATCTCCACTTGTTACGACACAACTCACAAACTTACTCAGATTAAATGAGCGCCCAAATGGTCAAAATTGTATCGTGGCAGTACTTTCCTATGAAGGCTATAACATTGAGGACGCTATTGTTATGAATAAATCATCGATACAAAGAGGATTAGCTAGATCCTTCTTTTATAGAAGCTATAAGGCGGAAGCAAAGCAGTATCCAGGAGGCATGAAAGATAAGTTTGAGATACCTTCTGCTGAAGACAATGTTCGGGGGTATCGTGGAGAGAAATACTATCGACGACTCGAACCTGACGGTGTTGTAATGCATGAATCCGTAGTTGGTGGTGGTGATGTTGTCATTGGACGAACAAGTCCACCTAGATTTATGGAGGAATATAGAGAGTTTGAAGTTAAAGGTCCCTACCGTAGAGATACTTCATCTGCAGTAAGGCCAACTGAATCAGGAGTAGTAGACTCAGTATTCGTTACTGAGAGTGTAGACGGTGGTCATTCATATACAGTTAGAGTAAGAGATATGCGAATACCTGAGATAGGTGATAAATTTGCTTCACGACACGGTCAAAAAGGAGTCATTGGACTTACTGTTAATCAAGAGGATATGCCTTATACTGAAGATGGAATTGTCCCAGATATAATCATAAATCCACATGCTTTCCCTTCACGGATGACTGTTGGTCAATTCATAGAATCACTAGCCGGAAAAACTGCTTCGCTACGAGGACGAGTAACTGATGGTACAGCCTTTGCTGGAGAGAATCCAGATGATCTCAAGAAAGAGCTCAAATTACATGGTTTCAGAGAAACTGGAAGAGAAGTGATGTATGATGGAATTACAGGACGAAAGTACATGATGGATGTTTACATAGGTGTGGTATATTATCAGAAATTACATCATATGGTTGCAGATAAGATTCATGCTAGGGCACGTGGACAGGTTCAGATGTTGACCAAACAACCAACTGAAGGTAGAGCTAGAGGTGGTGGTCTTCGATTCGGAGAAATGGAACGTGATTGTCTTATAGCTTATGGTGCCTCTATGGTCCTCAAAGATAGATTATTGGATGAAGCAGATAGGACCGAGCTTTACGTATGTGAAGAGTGCGGATTGATAGCTTATTATGATACTACACAGCATAGATATGTATGTAGGATTTGTGGAGATCCATCAAAAATTTCTACTGTGGTTGTGGCATATGCATTTAAACTCCTTCTTCAGGAAATGATGAGCCTGAACATCACTCCCAGGTTAAAGATTAAGGCAAAGGTCTAAAAGAAGGGAGAAATAAAAATTGTCTTTTGAAGAATCCGTTAAATCTGTAGGTGGATTATCATTTGCAGTTTTTTCTCCTAGTGAAGTGAGAAAATACTCAGTTGTTGAGATCACCGCCCCAGAAACCTATGATGAGGATGGAATGGCTGTTCAAGGAGGCCTAATGGATAGTCGCCTTGGAACACTTGAACCCGGTCAGAAATGTGGTACTTGTGGAAATACGGCAACCAGATGTCCTGGGCATTTTGGTCACGTTGAATTAGCCGAATCGGTATTACATATTGCCTTTGTTAATAATATTCACAAGCTACTGATATCTACTTGTAGAGCTTGTGGTAGGTTACGTTTGACTGATGAAGAGCTTGATGGATATAGGTCAAAGATTGAAGAACAAAAAACTTTTGCACCTTCTCTACCTGATGAAATAGCAAAAGAAATAATCCTCAAGTCCAAAAAAATAAAAGAATGTCCACATTGTGATAAGGTTCAGTTTGATATTGATTTCACAAAACCTACTATTTTTCACGAAATAACAGAAGATGGAGGTGCAACACGCTTGCTTCCAATTGCAATACGCGAGAGACTAGAACGTCTGCAAGATGAAGATTTGAAGATACTGCGGTATGATCCCGAATCCACAAGACCAGAGTGGTTTATACTTCAAGTTTTGGCTGTCCCTCCTGTGGCTGTCAGACCTTCAATAACACTGGAATCGGGTATTAGATCCGAAGATGATCTTACACACAAGGTAGTTGATATTTTGCGTGTTAATCAGAGAGTAAAAGAAAGTAAGGATTCAGGAACTCCACCACTAATAGTTCAAGACCTTGTGGATTTGCTTCAATACCATGTTACGACTTTCTTCGATAATGAAGTGTCAGGTATACCTCAAGCCCATCATAGATCCGGCAGACCCTTAAAGACACTTAGTCAAAGACTTAAGGGGAAAGAAGGAAGATTTAGAGGAAGTTTATCTGGAAAACGAGTAGATTTCTCAGGTAGGACAGTGATTTCACCTGATCCAAGTCTTGATATTGCTCAAGTTGGAGTTCCATTGGATATTGCAAAGAAACTAACTATTTCTGAAAAGGTATCTTCTTGGAATCTGGACATGCTCAAAAAAGCAATAATCAAAGGACCTTCTGAATATCCTGGTGCCAATTATATTATAAGACAAGATGGAGTAAAGATTAGGCTTGATTATGTAACTGATAGAACACTAATTGCAGATTCATTGTCTTCTGGTTTTATTGTTGAAAGACATCTTAGAGATGGTGACATAGCGATATTTAACAGACAACCTTCACTTCATCGTATGTCCATTATGGCTCACTTCGTAAGGGTTCTTCCGAATAGAACATTTAGATTACATCCTGCTGTGTGCCCTCCTTATAATGCAGACTTTGATGGAGATGAAATGAATATTCACATACCACAAAGTGAAGAAGCAAGATCTGAAGCAATAACCTTGATGAAGGTTCAGGATCAAATACTTTCTCCTCGTTATGGCGGTCCAATTATTGGAGCAATTAGAGATTTCATCACATCTTCTTATCTATTAACAAAGAAAGATACTCTATTATCCAAGGATATGTTTACAAATCTAGCCTTAGCTGCAGGATATAGTGGATCTCTCCCAAAACCTGTAGTGACAACACCTAAACCTCTTTACACAGGTCATCAATTGTTCTCACTAGTACTACCTGATGATTTCAATTATGTAATGTCATCTAAATGGAACCAAGGCTCAAAAAATCCAAAAGATCAAGATGTACTGATTAAGAATGGAGAAATAAAAACAGGTATAATTGATAGGGCGGCTATAGGAGCTGAAGAACCGGATAGTATTCTTCATCGAATATCCAAAGATTACGGTACAGGTAGATCGCGTGAATTTCTTAATTCCACACTATCTATGCTTAGAGCTTTTATCACAAGGTATGGTTTTTCTTATGGATTTAATGAATTAGAACTTACCCCCGAAGCGCAAAATGACATCTCTTCAGAGATGAAAAATGCATATCAGAGTGTTGCAAAACACATAGATCTTTATGAAAAAGGAACTCTTCCTCTAACAAGAGGTCTCTCAGCAGAGGATGTATTGGAATTCTCGATAATGAATGATCTTGCAACAGCTAGAGATAAAGCTGGACGAATTGCAGATAAGAACTTTGATATGAAAAATGCAGGAATGATTATGGCTAGAACAGGTGCAAGAGGATCAAGTTTGAATGTAGGTCAGATGACTGCTGCGCTTGGTCAACAATCTGTAAGAGGTCAAAGAATCAAAAAAGGATATCAGAATAGATCTTTAACGCATTTTAAACGAGACGATAACTCACCTGATTCTAGAGGATTCGTAAAATCTAATTATCGTGTTGGATTAAATCCCACGGAATTTTTCTTTCATGCAATGGGAGGTCGTGAAGGACTTGTTGATACTGCTGTTAGGACTCAACAGAGTGGATATATGCAGCGGCGTCTAATTAATGCTCTAGAGCATATAAAAGTAGAATATGATAAAACCGTTAGAGACCCCATTGGAAATTTAATTCAGTTTCTTTATGGTGAAGATGGTATTGATCCTGCAAAGAGTGATCATGGAAAAGCTGTAAATGTGAAACGCCTTGCAGATACTGAAGCTCTTCTTGAAGGTACTGTAAATGAAAAAGTTGATGTGGAGTCCATTTTAAAGAAGTATAAAAATGAATTCAATCCAAAAATGTTACAGATATTCAGAGACACTTTCAAGTCAACTACATTATCCCATAAGGCAGCATTAAAAATAATTAATAAAACGCGTAATCTTCTCATACAAGCAACCGTTGAACCAGGTGAAGCAAGCGGGATAGTGGCTGCTCAATCAATAGGTGAACCAGGTACACAAATGACCCTGAGAACATTCCATTTTGCAGGTATTAAAGAACAAGACGTTACATTGGGTTTACCCAGATTAATAGAGTTAGTAGATGCTCGAAAGCAACCTGCAACACCATCAATGAATGTATATCTAGACCATATACATCGAGTTTCTAAAGAAAAAGCGCTTGAAATAGCTCGAGAAGTCCTATTTACAAAGGTCTCAAATCTTGTAGATTACACTGAAATAGAATATGAACAGGGAGTCCGAATTACCCTTAGTACAAAGAAATTAGCTGAAAGGAAAACTGATGTTGAGCAAGTAGGATCTGTTTTAAAAACAGGGAAACGAAAGGTAGAAGTGGATGGTAAAACCAATACAGTTATTGTGACATTGGAGGATGCGGATCTCGCAACTCTATTTGCTTTGAAGCATAAATTAATGAATGTTCGTGTAAAAGGTATCCCAGGAGTAACAAGGATTACTGTAACAAAAGAAAATGACGAATGGTTTATTCAAACTACAGGATCCAATTTGGCAAAGACCTTAAAAATAAATGGTGTAGATTTAACAAGAACAAATACTAACAGTATAACTGAAATTGCAACAACATTAGGTATAGAAGCAGCTCGGCAGGCAATGGTAAATGAGATTATTAACACCTTAGAAGAACAAGGTCTTGAAGTGGATATTCGACATATATTATTGGTCTCAGACCTTATGACATCAAAAGGAATTGTTCAATCAATAGGCAGACACGGTATCGCTGGAAAGAAAGTCAGTGTACTTGCAAGGGCTGCATTCGAAATAACTGTGCCAACCATCGCTGCTGCTGCTATAAAAGGTGAGGTAGAGCGTCTAAAGGGTGTGACAGAAAATGTTATTGTGGGCCTTCCTATTCCACTTGGTACAGGTATGATTGACATTTTCATGAAAGGATGATATCTTTGGTTAATATTGATGAAAAAATATTTCGAAAAACAATGAAGGCTATTGTAAAAGATGGAAAATACGAAATAGGTTTAAAGGAATCAATGAAATCATTAAAAAATGTCAAATTATTGGTATACTCAGATAACCTTAATGAATTGACTATCTCTAAAATAGAAAAGTCATGTAAGAAATCATCAGTTCCAACAATAGCTTATCCAGGTTCATCTATGACACTCGGACATATTTGTGGTAAACCATTTAAAGTATCATCAATTTCAGTAAAATCTACTGGTGATGCAGACATTTCTACCTTGATAAATTATCAGACTTAAATTGAAGTATTTGTACCAAATCAGCGCGAATTCTAAAATGTGGAGAAAATCGGATGCCTAAAACAATCAAACTGACGTCGAATGAATTAGGACTTATCTCTTTATTTCAGAATGTAACTGGTGCTATAGCTAGAGATTGTGTAATTGATGATAAATTAAATAGAGTAATATTTATTATTAATAAAGGTGAAATGGGACTTGCTATCGGAAAAAATGGTGCATCTATTAAGAATTCTCAAAGAGCGGTGGGAAAAGAAGTAGAGTTAGTTGAATATTCTGAAGATCCAAAGGATTTTATTGTTAATGCATTGAATTCCAAATTCATTACTGATGTTCGATTGAGTAAGAAGGTTGATGGCAGTACAATAGCAGTAGTAATGGTTGACCGTAATCGAAAAGGTGCAATTGTAGGACGAAATGGAAAAAATGCTGAGAAAGCAAGACTCTTGGCGCGCAGATACTTTCAGATATCAAATATACATATAGTGACTAAAACATGATTTGTATTCCATCATAAATCTTTTTAAAGTTAATTTAGAGAGGGTATGTGAACAATTTGGGAAGATCAAAGTCACCAGTTGGGGAATTTGCAGCAAGACAACTTAAGAAAAAAAGGCAAAAACAACGATGGTCAGATATTTATTATAAACGTCGAACATTAATGCTTGATAAAAAATCAGATCCGTTAGAGGGTTCGTCTCAAGCTCGAGGAATTGTTCTTGAGAAAGTTGGTATAGAAGCGAAACAGCCAGATTCCGCTATTAGAAAATGTGTAAGGATTCAATTAGTAAAAAATGGCAAACAGATTACAACATTTCTACCTTGGGACGGTGCTCTTAACTATGTTGATGAACATGATGAAGTATTTGTTGAAGGTATCGGAGGTCCACAAGGAGGAGCAAAGGGGGATCTTCCGGGTGTCAGATGGAGAGTCTATAAAGTAAATGACGTTTCACTTAAAGAACTTGTATATGGACGAAAGGAGAAGCCGAGACGATGACACCTTATAATGAAAAATCAGAAATACTGCTATTTAGAAAGTGGGATTCACAAAAAGTTGAGATTGCTGATCATGGATTAAAGAACACTATTTCTTTGATACCCATGGTAATTCCTAATTCTATGGGTAGACATGAACATCAAAAATTTCAGAAAGCTGCAGTAAATATTGTGGAGAGACTTATCAATAACATAATGCATTTTGGTCGTAGAGGTGCTAAGAATACAGGAAGAATGGGGGGTAAGAAAAGTAGAGGATTAAATATTGTCGAGACAGCTTTCGATATAATACAACTTAGAACTAATGAAAATCCAATCCAAGTTCTTGTGAGGGCAATCGAGAATACTGCGCCTAATGAGGATACAACAAGAATAGCATATGGAGGTGTAGTTTACCATGTATCTGTAGATATTGCTCCAATAAGAAGAGTTGATTTGTCACTAAGATTCATATCCGAAGGAGTTCGTGAAGCTGCCTTTTCTGCACCACGAAGTATAGAAGAAACATTAGCTGACGAGATTATTATGGCATCAAATAATGACAATAATAGCTATGCAATAAAAAAGAAGAATGAGCAAGAACGAATTGCAATCGCATCACGCTAATCTCAGAAAATTATAAAATACTGAATATGATGGGTATGAAAGAGGAATCTTATCATGAGTGAAAAAGATCTAAAAAAGGAGTTTCCCTGTCAATATTGTGGATCTACCTTCAAAACAAAAAAAAATTTATCAAAACATATTGATCGAATTCATACAGGTAGTGGATTGTTAGAAGGGGATACAAGAAGTTGGTAATTCTACACTAAATTTTTATAAAGCGAATTGCTTAAATAATGATTTACCTGCTTTTCGATGTGAAAGAAGTGATGAAATAATTGGCAGATAAGCCTCATTTAAATGTAGTAATATTAGGTCATGTAGACCACGGAAAATCAACAGGTATGGGTCATTTTCTATTTGATTTAGGAGTAGTAGATCAAAGAAAGGTAGATGAGTATGCAAAGGAATCAGAAAAGACAGGAAAGGGAGATTCCTGGAAATATGCTTGGGTTTTAGATAATTTGAAAGATGAACGTGAAAGAGGTGTTACAATAGATCTAGCTTTCCAGAAATTTGAGACTGACAAATATTTCTATACTCTAATTGATGCACCTGGACATCGTGATTTCGTTAAGAACATGATTACTGGAGCTTCAGAGTCGGATGGAGCAGTTTTAATGGTTTCAGCAAAGAAAGGAGAATCTGAAACTGCAGTTGGTGCGGGTGGACAGGCGCGTGAGCATGCATTTTTAGCAAAAACACTAGGCGTTAATCAGCTTGTTGTATGTATCAATAAAATGGATGATGGGATTGTAAATTGGAGTAAAGATCGATATGACATTGTAAAGGCAGAGGTTGAAACTCTTCTTAAAGCAGTTGGATATGATACGTCAAAAATCTCATTTATTCCAACTTCGGGTTGGAAAGGCGACAATTTAGTTAAAAAATCTGAAAATCTGAGTTGGTATACAGGCCCAACACTTTATGAGGCTCTTGATCAGTTTATTGATCCACCAAAAGGATTAGATAAACCTCTACGATTACCGGTTCAAGATGTTTTTTCAATCACAGGTGTAGGAACTGTTCCAGTGGGCAGAGTTGAAACAGGGAATATGAAAGTAGGGGATTCACTTGTAATAATGCCAAGTGGTGTCAAAGCTGAACTAAAAACTATTGAAACACATCATACACCAATGCAAGAAGCTAAAGCTGGAGATAATATTGGTTTCAATCTAAGAGGAATATCAAAAACAGATATCCGACGTGGAGATGTAATTGGTAAGCCTGATAATCCACCTACAATAGCTAAGGAGTTTATAGCTCAGATTATAGTTGTTTATCATCCAACAGCTCTTGCTGCAGGATATACACCTGTTCTTCATGCACATACTGCACAAGCAGCTGGAACAATTATCGAAATAATCTCCAAATTAGATCCAAGAACCGGTCAACCAATGGAAGAAAAACCTAAATCTGTAAAAACAGGTGATGCTGCTTTGGTTAGAATTCAACCATTAAGACCTCTTTGTATAGAGACATTCAAAGAATTTCCAGAACTTGGTAGATTTGCAATGAGAGATATGGGATCTACGGTAGCTGCAGGAGTAATTAGAGAAATTACTCAAAAAGGCGAACCCGAAAATAAGTAAAGTTCACCCATTCTTTTTAATTAAAAATCAGAAACTAATTACTTGCTTCTTCGCCTCCACTAAGGATGCGTGATAACATTGCAGATATATCTAAGAGACCATCTTGAGTTATGGAAGAAAATGAAATTAATTCATAATAAAAATCGCTCTTAACAAGATTTCGAAGTATATTACTACTAAGTACATATTCTGTACCTTTTTTTTCTTCAAATAATGCTTCTTCTAATTTTAATGAATCTAACGACCATTCTAACACTTTTTTCCAATGGTCCCCAACAACATCACGTTTTGATAAAGCTGCAATTTGTGGTGTATTCAATCTCATCTGCAGAGAAGCTGCTAAAAGTGCTATTGAAACATAATTAGTTGCATTTGATACTAATGTTGAATCAAAAAGAAATATGCTGCATTTTGCATCACATACAAAATTCTCTATAAAATATGGACCACTTTGTCTATAAGCAAATAATTCTACTTGCCCAGGTGTATCAAATATTACATAATCCGGATTAAGTGCATCTACTTGTTCCTGAATCTCAGGTAGTCTTGTTGATATCAAATCCGATGCAAATATCAGTGCACCATTTGGTCCAAGCTGATATGAATCCATAATTGATGGAAGATCAATGTGACTTTTTACATCTACATCCGGAGAGTAAGG
>Ga0187833_10005552_pt1 | contig 11857 bp, 12 predicted proteins | sample ETNtaG_37_FD_167968 | JGI IMG/M metagenome (GOLD analysis project Ga0187833, IMG submission 167968) | Marine microbial and viral communities from oxygen minimum zone, Eastern Pacific Ocean - ETNP2014_SV_400_PacBio MetaG (Illumina Assembly) | ecosystem: Environmental > Aquatic > Marine > Hypoxic... | reverse complement strand
TATTCCATTCCTTAATTAAACTACTTTCTAATTTCAACTTCTCATCTAAAATCTCTAACTCTTCATAAATTCCATCAATTAACCCATAATTCTTAGCCTCTTCCAAAGAAACCCAAGCATATTCTGTTAAAGCAGGACAAAGTTTTATGATATCTCCAACAGGATCTGCATAAAGACTTACAATTAAACAAGGAATTTTATCTGATCTTATATAAACCATACTTGTAACATAACCAATATTTTCAACTTCAAATCCAACTTCTTCCATAACTTCTCTTTTTAATAAATCTTCAAAAACATTATACCAATGACTTGACGTATCTTTTTCTCTAAGAACATAATCTAAAACCTCTAATTTTCCACCAGGAACAGTCCATTTACCTGGAAAAGCTTTTTCCCAATCAGCTCTTTTAATAATCAAAAACTTTCCATCTTTAACAAGAATAACAGTTGCAGTAATATAATGAACTTGATTTTTATCATAACCAATATCAAAAAATAACTTAGATACTTTTTAAGAATTATTGTGTTTAACTTAAATCTTTTCAAAACTTCTTGCTATTTGTAAAAGTTTTTGTTCTTGAAACTTATCACATATTATTTGCATACCTATTGGAATTCCTTGAATTTTTCCAGCAGGAATTGAAATTGCGCAATTACCAGCTAAATTTGAAGGCACTGTTAAAGCATCATAATCATACATTTCTTCAACAGAAATTTTTTCTCCAATTTTGTGAGGAAGTTTTGGAACTGTTGGCGAAATAATGCAATCAAATTTTTTAAAATATTTTTCAAATTCTTCTTCAATTAATTTTTTTATTTTTAATGTTTGATAATAATATCTTCCATGATATTCTGCTTTTGAAATTTCTGAACCTCCTAAAATTCTTCTTAAAACTTCAGGACCACAAGAATCCTCAATTTTTTTTCCATATTTTCTTCCATCAAATTTTCTTGTTCCTGAAAAAAATTCAACATAAACTAAAGGATAATAAGTTTCAATAGCTAAATCAATATAATTTAATTTAATTTTCTTAATTTTCCATTTATATTTTCCAGTAGCAATTTTAATTTTATCGTCGATAATTTTTTGAATTCTTTTGTCTTTAATTTCAAAGTCCAAAATTCCAATATTTATTTTTGGAATTTTTTCAATTTCTTTTAAATTTAGTTTTTTACCCTCTGTAAAAATCTTTGTAGAAGATTTTTCGGGGTACGCCTGTGGTGTGGAATTCTGACTTATTGAATCATTTTCATCTTTTCCAGAAATCACACTTAAAAGTAAACTAGCATCAACTACATTTTTAGATAAAGAACCTATTTGATCAAGAGACATTGACAAATCAATCAAGCCATGTCTTGAAACAGAAGAATAAGTTGGTTTTATTCCAACAACACCACAATGAGAAGAAGGAACTCTTATACTTCCTCCTGTATCACTTCCTAAAGAAATATCACAAAAATTTGCTGAAACAGCTGCAGCACTTCCAGAACTTGAACCTCCCGGAACTAATTCTAAATTTTGAGGATTTTTCGTCGGACCAAAAGCACTTGTCTCCCCAGAAGAACCAGAAGCAAATTCATCACAATTTGTTATTCCAATAATTAATCCATCTTCTTCTTTAATTTTTTTTATAACTATTGCATCATAAGTTGCCTTGTAATTCTCAAGAGTTTTAGAAGCACATGAAGCATTTAATCCTTTAACATTTATATTTGCCTTAACAGCAATAATTTTTCCAGCAAGTTTTCCTTTATTTTTACTTGTGCCTTTTAGGATATTAGAATCAATTTTTTTAGCTTCTTCTAATGCATTTGGATTTAACTGCAAAAAAGCATTTATTTTTTTCCCTTGTTTATCATTCTTTTTTATTTCAGAAAGATATTTTTGGAGTTTTTGTTGTGTATTCATTTTATTATATTATTCAATAATTTATTTACAAAATTAAAATCTCCATCATTTGTAATAACTACATCAAAATTTTCTTTATATTTCTTCAAAGCCTCTTCTACATCAAAATTTAGAAACCCTATATTTACCAAATTATCATATTCAAATCCCTCAACCATCCCTAAATCTCCTAAACTATCTCCAAGAAGAATTACATTTTTTCTCTTTAATAATTCTATATGAATGGGCAAATCATCTGTAGAAATTTCAGATTTATTCATAACATGAATAACTTGCCCTTTTAATTCTGTTGCTCTCCCTTCATTATCAAACTCAAACTGATTGGTGATGATGTGAATATTATCAAAAAGCAGATTTCTCTTTTCTAAAAAAATAGAAATTGCATCTCCTAATCCACTAGAAGACATTATCATGACAGGAACATTCACTTCATGCATGATTCTCAAAAAATTTTCAACTCCTTCCATTAAAACTAAAGTTTCACTATTTGCAACATTCTCTATATCTTTTTTATTTAATCCGCCTTCAATTAAAAGTTTATTATGTTTTGTCCACCACCCCAACATTTTTTTCTCTTTTTCTTTATGAGGAAGATTTAAATCAATTTCCATTGGATAATACTTTTTTGCTAAAGCTCTTGCTTTTTCAGGATAATCCTCTGTCAGATATTTTTTATCTCTTAAAACAGCCATAAGTGAAGGAACTCTTTCTCCCTTATAGCTCACTCGAGTCAAAGTTCTATCAAAATCAGCAAGCACATGTATTTTATCCTTTCCTTCTTCCGCAATCTTTTTTTTAACTTCTTCTAAATTTTCAGGATTTGCAATAACAACTTCACTCACCATCCTTTCTTCTCCGCAACAATAAAATCTTTATTTTTTTCAGGAGCATTTTCAAACATTCTTTTTCTAAAATCAGATTCTTTTCCATCTTCATCTTGTTCGATATTTTTAACAAATGATTGAGAATCTCCAATTTGCTCTTCTCGCTCAAATTCCTTTCTTTCAATTAATGGCTCTGGAATTTTTTCTTTGACCTTAGAAAGTTTTTCAGAAAACTTGTCCATTATATCTTTTGCCTGTTTCTTAATATCTTCTTTTTCTTTTTCAGAAACTTTGTGAAATAAAAAATCCATGATTAATTCAAGAAGAAGATATTTATAAGATTATTCAATATCTAAAAGAACATAATCTCCAGCACAACCGACATTGTAAACTTCACTCTTACCAATCTTCTTCTTTCCTTTTCCTTCATGTATATGTCCACAAAATACTTTTCCAGGTTGTTTTCTTTTTATAAAATCAAAAATTGCTTTACTTCCTGCATGTTTACCTTTCCAATGTTCTGGAGCTCCAAGAAATGAAACCTTATCTAAAACACCATAAGGTGGTTGATGACATAATAAAATATCTAAATCACCAAAATTTCTCAAAACTCTTTTTGCTTTATCTGTCTGTTTTTTAGCTTGTCTTCATTTTTCAGAATAATCTTCTGGTTTAAATTCTCTAATCCAAGAAGTATCAATAAAATATTCTAATCCTCCAATTCTTATTCCTTGAAAATTAGCAACCTTATTATTCAAAACTCTTACATTACCCATTGCCCTCAAATCATTTGCCAAAAAAGGTAAATCAATTCCAATTCTATTAGATAATTTTCTAGTTTCATAATTTGAAGATTCAACATTTCCAAAAATAGTATAAACAGGAGCAAACTTACTAAGACGTCTAATTAAACTTATACTAGAATTATATGCTTGCATAAAAGCCCTCTTTTCATGAGAAGGAGAATACTCAATTTCAGGCAAACCTTTCTTTTTTCTTTCTATGTTCCCAAAAGCCATTTTCCTCATTAAATCAGCTTTTCCAATATCTCCTGTAACAAGAATTAAATCAACATCTTTAACAGGAATTTTTTTCGTTTTATCAGACCCATGAGGATCTCCAACAACTAAAATTTTCATAAAATGAATAGAAATAATTAGTTTATAAGATTAAGGACTTACCCTATCTCTATCTCTTGGAAATAAAACAACTTCTCGAATATTTTCAATTCCAAGCAAGTTTTGAGTAAATCTTTCCAAACCAATACTCCATCCTGCATGAGGTGGTGCTCCAAATCGAAAACTATCAATATATGATTTAAAATCTTTTAATTTAAGTCCGTTTGATTTCAACATTTTTTCAAGTAATTCCGGAATATGAATTCTCTGTCCCCCAGAACTTATTTCAGAACCTAAATAAAGTGCGTCAAAACCCCCACTTAATTTTCCTTTTTCATTATTCTTTTCAGGCATAATATAAAATGGTTTTAATTTTGAAGGCCAAGAATGTGTAAAAATAATATCTCCTTTATACATACTACAAAGTTTCTTTTCTTGCTGTGGTGTGAAATCATCTCCAAATTTTCCTCCAACTTTTTTTATTGCTTCTTCATAACTCAAATATTTAGCTTTAGGGATTTTTAACTTGACATCAAGCAATTCCAATTCATTCTTACATTTCTCAATAACTTTCTTAACAATATATTTAACAGATTCTTCAAATTCTTTCATAACAATAAATTGATCTGCAAAAGCCACTTCAATATCCATCTGCCTTGATTCATTCAAATGTCTAACAGTGTTATGTTTCTCTGCTCGCCAAACAGGAGTTATTGTAAAAACTTTTTCTAAAGGAGAAATTGCAGTCATTTGTTTGTAAAGTTGAGGTGATTGCGCAAGATAAGCTTTTTTTTCGAAATATTGTGTTGGAAAAAGTTCTGTTCCCCCTTCGCTTGAACTTGATATTATAGATGGGAGAAAAACTTCTGTAAAATTTTTATTATAAAAAAATTCCCTAAATGAATTAGCAATTTCTGATTGAATTTTGAAAATAGCTTGGACTCTATCTCGATGAAAATCTAAAAACCTGTAATCAAGTCTTTTAGGAAGTTCTGTTTTAGAATAATCAGAAACATCAATTGGCAAATCTTCTGCCTTTGATAAAATTTCAATTTTTTCAGGAATAATTTCTTTTCCTCCCGGAGCTTGTTTTGAATTTACAACAGAACCTTTAACGTAAACAACAGACTCTCTGGAGATTTTCTCCATATTATCAAAAATTTCTTTAGGGGTTTTGGATTGAATTCCTGTAACTTGAATTATACCAGAAATATCTCTTAAAATAATAAATTTTACTTTGCTTAAATCTCTTGTATTACTAACCCAGCCAACAACTTCAACATTTTTATTTTTAGAACTAAAAACATCTTTTATTAAAGTTCGATTTTTGTTTAATTTTTGTAAATCCATTTTAAAATATATCAAATATGTTTTTTAATAATTTCCATTGCTTCTTTTCCATCAATTTTTCCTTTAAATTCTTTCATAACTAAACCCATATATGCATTTGAAGATAATCCTGGTTTATCTTTAATAATTTTAATAATTTTTTCTTCAATAATATTCATATCTTGTTTTTCAAAAACAATTGCTTTTTCCACTTTCTCACCTTTAACAATCATTTCAAGAACCTCTTTAATACGGGATTCTACAAATTTTTTGTTTTTAATATTTTTAAGAAGAAAATAAAAAACATCTAAATTAAGTGTTTTTTCTATTTTTGGCAACGAAATTTTTTCACGACTTGAAATTTCTTTAGGATAAATTAATAACATTTTAGCAATTAAATTTGGATTATCAAAAACTTTTAAGAGTTCTTTAAATTCTTTAACCTTATTTTGTTTAAATAAAATTCTTATCATTTCATGATTCAAACCTTCTTTTTTTAATTCTTTCTCAGTTTCACTTCTTAATTTAGGAAGTTCTTTTTTAGCTTTGTTAATAAAATCCCTTGAAATTTTTAATAAAAATAAATCTGTTTCAGGATACATTCTTGCTTCTCCAGGCATTGGTCTTAAAAATTTACTTGTTCCATCAGGTAAAACATTTCTAACTTCGCTAGGATTTCCTTTTTTTAATAAATCCTGTTGCCTATTAATCTCATTTTCAACAGTTTTTACCATAATTTTTGGATCTTGAAAACCTTTTAACTCTACTCTATTACTTCCTTTAATCGAAATATTAATATCTTGTCTAATTGTTCCAATACCTCTTTTAACCCTACAACTTCTCAAAATATCACCTATATGTAATGCAACTTCTTTTGCTTGTTCAGGTGTTTTAATATCAGGAGCAGTTGCAATTTCCACTAAGGGGATCCCTAATCTATCTAATCTATAAATTATATTTTTTCCATCTTTAATCATAGGTCTTGCTGAATCTTCCTCTAAAAAAATAGCTTCAATCCCTACTCTTCCTAATTTAGTTTCAACATAACCTTCTCTTGCAATTAAAACAGTTCTCTGAAAACCAGAAGTATTTGAACCATTAATAACTGTCTTTCTCATAATTTGTGTTAATGGAATAATTTTACAATTTAGTAAAATGGCAATTTGCAAAGAAATTTTTAAGGCTTCTTTATTTATTTCATGCGGCGGCTCTTCATCTAATTCAACAAGGCAGTTAACATTATTATAAACTTGGTAAATAAATTCTTTATCTTGTGCAATCTCATGTTTCGCTGCAATATCTATATCGCCACTTTCACCAGCAACAGCATGAAGTTTTCTTTTTATAGTAAAATCAGGTTCTTCTTGTCTCAAAATAGAAGGACAATTACAAAATAATTTATTTGTATTTAATTGCTGGTGAATTTCTAAACCGCATTTTAATCCTAATTTTTTATAATCTATTTCCATAAGACGTTTTTACCTCCTAAAAACGGATTTGACGGAAAATTTTAATTTTCCAGTCTAAAATAAAAAAGAAAAGAAGTTTATTAAATATTTCTTTCCATTATAAAATTTTCAATAACTTTTTATACATTTCTTATCTTTATTCTTTTATGAAAAAGCCAAATCCTGGAGATTATGTTGAAATTCATTTAATGAAAAAAATTTATGAGGGAATCTTATTAGAAAATCCCAAAACAGAAAAAGGAATTGTTTTATTGAAACTTGATTCAGGTTATAATATTGGATTTAATAAAAAAGATATTTCAAAAATTAAAACTTTAAAAAAATCCAAAGTAATTGAAGAAAAAATTGAAATAAAAAAAAGCAATGAAAAACCAAATATTGCAATGATTATTACAGGGGGAACAATTTCTGCTAAATTAAATCCAAAAAAAGGAGGTGTTGACTGGCTTGATACTCCAGAGAGTTTATTCAAATTTTATCCTGAAATTTTTGAAAAAGTTAATATCATAAAAGTTGAAGTGCCTTTTATGAAAGCTACTGAAGATATGGATTTTAAAGACTGGAAAAAAATTGCCAATGTAGCTAAAAAACTTTTGAATGATTCAAATATTAAAGGAATAATAATAACTCAAGGAACAGATTTTTTACATTACACATCTTCAGCTTTAAGTTTTTTCCTTAAAAATTTAAACAAACCAGTAGTCTTAACTTACAGTCAAAGAAGTATTGATCGTGCAAGTAGCGATGCTGACTTAAATTTACAATGTTCTGCTATTGCTGCTATATCAGATATTGCGGAAGTTATGATTGTAGGGCATGCAACAATAAATGACGACTACTGTTATGCAATGCCTGGAACTAAAACAAAAAAAATGCACACTTCAAAAAGAGATGCTTTCAAAGTAATTAATGACAAGCCATTTGCTAAAATTTTTCCAGACAAAGTGGAAATAATTTCAGATTATACAAAAAGAGAAAACAAAAAAAAGGTTAAAACAGATTCAAAATTCGAGGAAAAAGTTGCATTGATAAAAGTTTATCCAGGGCAATCTCCAGAAATTTTGGATTTTTATTTAAAGAAAAAATATAAAGGAATTGTTTTGGAAATGAGTGGACTAGGGCATGTTCCAACTACAAGAGCTAGAAAATCATGGATAAAAAAATTAAAAGAAGTTCAAAAAAAGGGCTTAATTATTTGCGCTTCTGCTCAGACAATTTATGGAAGATTAGATCCTTTAGTTTATAGTAATGGTAGAGAATTGCTAAAAACAGGAATTATTTATCTTGAAGATATGCTTTCAGAAACAGCTCTGGTCAAGTTAGGATATATACTCGCTAAAACAAAAAATAAAGATGAAATTAAAAAAATTATGTTAACTAATATGGCGCATGAACTAAATGATCGCCTTGAAAATTAATTTTAATTTAATCTTTTTGTCTTTACTTAATATCTTTAAACACAAAAATAGATTATGACCACCACATTAAATCCTTGTATCCAACTTTTTCTAATATCGGTCTGAAATCTGGTTCTAGCATTTTTAAAATATCTATTTGTAATCCTATTTCTTTTTTTAGTCCCTCCATATCTTTCATAAGATACATTTTTTTCAAGGGATATCCACCAAGAGTATTAATTGGTTTTTTATCTACATATGAATCAATATATTCTTTGCTTGGAGAAACCTTAGCAACATTTGACACATCTTTTAGCATTTTAATTTTATCAGATTTAGTTTTTGCAAGATCAAGCGGAACAATATAAGGATTCATTTTCATCACTAAATGTATAAACGCATTAAACATAAATGGCATCATTATTGGATCCACTGGAACAGTTTCTTTTTTGTTTGATTCATGTCTTGTAATAATTGCAGCCAATGGATCACGCATAGTACATATAGGACGCCAGTATTGAGCAAGTGTTTTTATCATAGGCATGCAATTCATATAAAAATGACCCGCCACAATATTCGTAACATGTGGTTTTAGACCATGACCATCTATACCTTCAAATAATCGTAGATTATTAGAAAAAGTATCCAAATTTACCATATGGTTGTCTGGAGACATTTTCAAAAAAAACTCTTGTAAATATCTAGTCCCAGTACCAGGTATTGTTGTCAAAAGAATACAATCCATTTTTATTATTAATATTAATTTTTAATTATCTTGCTTTTAATTTTCTCTGAATAGATTCTTCAATTCCATCAAGTTGTCTTTTAATTTGTTGTATCTCTTTTTCTGCTTTTTTGTTTACAGCATAATCATATCGTGCTTGAATATGGTCTTTTTGTCCTTGCCTATTTTGAGACATTAAAATTATTGGAGCTTGTACTGCTGCAAAAGTTGATAAAACAAAATTAAGAAGAATAAAGGGATAAGGATCCCATGTTTTTCCAAATAGTAACCAATATGTATTAATTAATATCCAAGAAAATAAAAGTACTGCAAGTGAAATAATAAAAGCCCAGCTACCAGCCCATCTTGTAATCAAATCAGCAGCCCTCTGTCCAAAAGTCCTTGAAGTTCGAAAAGTAGGATGTTCCAACTCTAAAAAATTTATTTTTTTACCAAAACTCTTACTAGCTTTTTTCATAGTTTTAATTGCATAATAATAATTATAAATCTTTGGGGTAATTAACTTAATAAACTTATTTTTCTTTTTTCTTACATGGTTAAGATTGGTTTAGAAATCCATGGCTATTTAAAGACAAATGAAAAATTATTTTGTAAATGTAAGGCAATGCATGGTAAAAAGTTTGTAAAACCAAATACTTCAATTTGTCCAATATGTACATCTCAACCAGGAGCAAAACCAATGCTTCCAAATAAAGAAGCAATAAATAAAGCAATTCAAATTTGTTTAATTCTTAAATGCGTAATAAATCCAAAATTTATTTGGCAGAGAAAACATTATAATTGGCCTGATTTACCAAAAGGATATCAAAATACAATTTCAGGGACTTATGCAATCCCCATAGGGGAAAAAGGAAAATTTTTAGGGGCAAGAATTACAGAAGCACATTTAGAAGAAGATCCTGCATCATGGAATCCTCAAACAGGAGAAGTTGATTACAATAAATCAGGATATCCTTTAATTGAAATTGTTACAGAACCTGATTTTACTTCAAGTGAAGAAGTAATTGAATGGCTAAAACAATTAATTGAAACTTTAAAATACATAAAAATTATTAACAAAACTCTTGGAATAAAAGTAGATGTAAATGTTTCAATAAAAAATGGGAAAAGAGTTGAAATGAAAAACATAAATTCTTTAAGAAATATTAAAACAGCAATTGATTATGAAATTCAAAGACAAAAAAAACCTGGAGAACTTCCCACTATACAAGAAACAAGAATGTTTGATGAAAATAAAAGAATCACTATAAAAATGAGAACAAAAGAACTTGCAGAAGATTATAGATTTATTTCAGAGCCTGATTTACCAGTAATAAAATTAGAAAAATTAAGAATTGAAAAAATAAAAAAATCTCTTCCAGAAACACCTCGTGAAAAAATAAAAAAACTTATTAAAAAATATAAAATAGAAAAAAAATATGCAGAAATTTTGACAAAAAAACTTGAAATTGTAGAATTTTTTGAAAAAATTATTGGAAGTGTAAATCCAAAACTTGCAGTTCGTTGGGTAACCGAAGAACTTTTAAGAATTTTAAATTATTCTAAAAAGGACATTGATGAAGTTAATATTCAACCAACTCATTTTATTGAACTTTTGAATTTAATTGAAAATAAAACAATAACAGAATTAAAAGCGAAAGAAATTCTCAATAAATTTATTCCAGAATCATTTTCACTAAAACAAGAAATAAAAAAACATTCCAAGATTTCTTCTGAAAAAGAAATTGAAAAAATCGCTGAAAAAGTTATAAGAGAAAATAAAAAACCTGTTCAAGATTACAAGGAAGGAAAAAAAGAAGCATTGAATTTTCTCTTAGGGCAAGTTATGAGACAATCAAAAAAAAGAGCTGATTTTAAAACCTCAAAGGAAATTCTGAAAAACTTATTAAAATAATTCAACAACAATTCCTAAAACAAAAATCAAACTTAAGATTCCTATAACAAACCAATTAATAGGTATGGAAAATTCAGATTTTCTATTTCCTGTTTTCTTTGCATTAATATTCATTAATAAAATTAAGATTCCTGTTAAACCTCCTGAAATAACACCCCCAATCCCTAAAATTCTGACAAAATCTACAAAATCAAAAAAAGTTACTGCTAAATATAAAACTAAAGGGACAAGAGAAACAAAAATAAAACTTAATTTTTTCCTTCCAAGAAAATTCATTAAGGAATTTTGAGGTTTTAAATCATAAATAAAAATATCTTTAAGAGAAAAGCTCAAAACAAAATAACTTGTAAGCATTGTAAAAATTCCAAGAACAGTGATAAAACTTCCAAAAGAAATTGTTGCTATTTGTTCAACACTTTTTCCTAGAACACCGACAAAAATTAAAGTAAAAATAAAATATAAAAAAACAGGTATCAAGGTTCCAAGAATAATTGCTTTTTTGAATAATTTTTCTTCACCTTTAATTTCCCGCCTTAATTCAGGAATTGAAGTAAAACCAAGCATTGCAAAAAGAACAACTCCAAAAGGAAAAAAGAAATTAGAAAAATCATAATAATTTAAATTACTAAAACTAACTTCTGGAATAAACCATAAAAATATTGAGAAAATAATTCCAATAATTACAATTACTCCATAAAACTCAATTTTTTTTAACCCCTTTAAACCTTCACGCAAAAATAAAGTCATTAAAATCCAGAAAGCAAATGCAAAATAAATAGAATAATCTAAAGTTCCAAAAAATAATTTGGAAAGACTTTGTCCTTCACCGATTAAATAAGCTAAAAGAGCTGAATAAATTCCAAAAATTACTGCAAAAAACATAACCATCTTTCCATAATTTCCAAGATATTTTTCTGCATAACCAGGAAGCTGATGAATTTTTTTTGTTCTTAAAGAAACTTCCCCTAAACATAAATTAACAAAAAGCATTAAAAATCCTAGAAGAATTAACCAAAAAACCCCTATAAAAAAACCTGATCTTGAAAAAACATAAGGCAGTCCTAAAATTCCTGCACCAATAACTGCTCCTGAAAGAGTAAAAGCTGTTGCAAAAAATTTTCTTTTAAGCATAAGAAAAATAAATTTTCAAGTTATAAAAAAGTATTGGC
>Ga0187833_10005550_pt1 | contig 11867 bp, 11 predicted proteins | sample ETNtaG_37_FD_167968 | JGI IMG/M metagenome (GOLD analysis project Ga0187833, IMG submission 167968) | Marine microbial and viral communities from oxygen minimum zone, Eastern Pacific Ocean - ETNP2014_SV_400_PacBio MetaG (Illumina Assembly) | ecosystem: Environmental > Aquatic > Marine > Hypoxic... | reverse complement strand
CCTGCGTAAGTAAGAACTTGTATAAATAATAATAAAGAAGATTAAATAAAATATTAGAAATAGTATTTTAATGCGTATGTTGAAGTGTTCTTAATCTTCAATGTATCGGCACATATCACGCTGGATAGTGGCAATTATAGAACTACCGAACTAACTTACATTGAAGTTAGTCGTAAATTTTTTTTTCATTTAATTATCTTTTTTTTTAATAATAATTTATATATTTTCTCTACATCTTTCTTAGTGGATTTAATTTTTCTTTGAATATCTGATAAAGAATTTGTTCCATCGCAATAGGTCAGAAAATTTAAAATTACATTACTAGTTGTTTTATTTGATTTTTTTATGCTTAACTTAGGATACATATTCCTTTTTCCTAAATTTGGTTCACATAAAATTTGTGTAGTAGGAAATATGTTTTTTTCTAATTCAAAAATTATTTTTTTATAAATATCAAAACTTGCCTGAAAACTTTTTGAGGAAATAAAATCTAAATTATCCAATGAAGTATGGTATTCTTTATAATTATTGTATTTACTTCTCATAATTGAAACAACGGGTATATCAATAAAGGGTGATTGATATTGTCTCTCATCACTCCCTCTTTCCAGCCAACTACAAGTTTTAAATTCTATATTATTTTTTTCAAATATTTTTAAAGTTATTTTATCTATTAGTTTATTGGAATACTTTGTGGATAAAAAAGAGAAAATATTTTTTCCAGCTACACAAGTTATATTGAATCCAGCAATAACTTTCTTTTTCATATGATTTAAATTTTTTGACAAATATGCAATTGAACCAATTGTTTCAGGAATAAAAATAAATCTATATGAATAATTTAAATTAAATCTAGATAAAAATTTTGCTAAATAAATACTTAAACATGGCCCTGAAAGTTCATTATTTGCCATGGAAGGATGGCAAATGTAAGTAGATATAAATACTTCTTTATCAGATTTTCCTTTAATTAAAATTTCTCCATAATCCATTTTACCATTTTTTAAAAATGAAGAATCTATTTTAATATAAAAGGTTTCACTTGGACTAATATTTTTAAATTGATTATAAGACATGCAAAATCCCCAATCTTTTTTATAGTATGATGTGGCATATGGAATTGCAGTTGGAGATTCTTTTAAATAATAAATTTTTTTTATTAATTCTTTATAACTAATTTTTTTAGTAATTGGTTTTGAATAACCTAAAAGTATCAAATTATTTTTCTTAAAATCTAAAATTTTTTCACCTTTTGAGTTTTTTATATATGCATCTTTAATTTTCCATTCCTCTGGGATTTTCCAATCAAAAACTTTTTCTCCAGATTTAAAATTGTTGATTTTTAAATTTTTTGATATTTTTTTTAGAATTCTTAAGGTTTTTCTGTTTCCATCTCCTGTTAAACTTCTGTTGTATGGCCACAATTTCTTTGCAAGATTATAAATTTTTATTCCTTCTTTATTTTTATACATACACTTTTTTAAATTATTATATTAGATAAAAAATCTATAAAATAAATTTTTATAAAAATTGGTAATTATTGAAAAATATGTATATATGTGACTATCAAATTTAGCAATTTTAAACTTTATGAAAACAAGAACTAGAACTTTATTGGTTTGTGGTGTTATGGGTCATATCGGTTTTGAAATTGCTAGAGTAGCTGCTGAAAAAAAATATAAAGTTATTGGTGTCTATAATAAATCTCAAAATCATAAAAAAATTAAAATTTTAAAAAAATTAAAAGTAAAACTAATTAAAAATAATTTGCAAAATATTTATACTTTAAAAAAGATAATTAAAGTAAACAATTTAGAAAGTTGTGTGTATGCTTCGGCTGTATCTCATGAAATTTATGCAAAAAAAAATCCTAATAAAACCTTGGATGTGAATTGTAGAGGTGTACAAAATTTACTTTCTGTAATTAACAAAAAATTTAAATTTATTTATTTAAGCACAGGCTCTGTATATCAGGATATAAAAAATCAAAAAAAAATTAATGAAGATAAGATACCAACTCCTACTTCATTATATTCAGGTACTAAAAGACTGGGAGAAATAATAGTGGACTTTTACCATCAAAACTTTAACAAGAATTGTACTTCATTAAGAGTTTCTTGGGTATATGGACCACCAATCATATGCAGAAAAATTAACATACAGAGGGGACCTATACCCTTTTTAGTTTATAAGTTTTCTAAAAATAAAACTATATTTAATTTAAAAAGTGGCAAAGCTTTTAAAGCTTCTTTCACATATATAGATGATGTAACATACACAATATTAAGTCTATTGGACATTAAAAAATTTAAATCTTCATCTTATAATCTTGGAACTGGAAAAAATAATAACATTGCCGAAATTTTTAAAATATTAAATAAGGTAAAAAAAATTAAGTTTAAAATTGGTAAAGGTGTTTCTCCTTGGTCTAATAGTAGTGTGGTAAGAGGCCCGCTAAATTCAAAATACAAAAATATTAAAGCAAATATAAATTTAAAGAACGGTTTAATAAAATATTTAGAATGGTTAAAAATAAATGCTTAATTGGTGCATCATTGGTAGTGGTGATGTTGTTAATAGATTAGTAAAAAATTCTCTTAATTTGAAGGAAGCTTCTAAAGTCGTTGCAATCTTAAGTGATGATTTAAAACAGGCAAAAAAACTTGCTGATAAAATTGGAGCTGAAAAAGTATTCCTTAATACTAAAACTAATATTAGGAAGATTCAATATAATGATAAAATTAATTCAATTTATATAGCAACTCCTCCAAATTCTCATCTATCATTTATAAATCATTTTTGTAAATTTAAAAAAAATATTGTTTGTGAAAAGCCCTTAGTAAAAAGCTCAAAAGAATTAAAAAAATTAAAACAGTTAATAAAAAAATACAAATTTAATTTGTTGACTTGTTTCTATAGAAGATATTTAGATAGATTTTTATATATAAAAAAATTATTAAATAAAAAAATTATAGGTAAAATTGTCTATTTTAATATAAGATACTTTCACAACGAAAAAAATCATCCGACAGCAAGCATAAAGAGTAAAAAAATTCCATGGAGGTTTAAAAAAAAAATTAGTGGAGGTGGAAATATTATGGACATGGGGATTCATAGCATAGATTTAGTTAGTTTTTTAATGGGGGAAATAAAAAATGTTTATGGATTAAATCATAATAATAAAAAAATTTATGATGTTGAAGACTCTACAATAATTAATTTAAAATTAAACAATGGGATTTTAGGTCAAGGCTCCTGGTGTTCTGTAGCTCCAGAAAAACAAGATTTTTTTGAAATATTTGGTCTAAATGGATCTTTAAAATTTTCATCAAACTTTGGAGAAGATGAATATTTATATATATATAAAAATTCTAAACTAAAAAAAATCAAGTTGCCGTACAACGTCCCACTACATAAAAATATGATGAGAAAATTTATAAATATATTGAGAAAGAACAATAGAATGAATAAATATTCAACTCTAGAGAATGGTTTAAAAACTATTGAAATAATGAGCAAGATTATTAAAATATAGTAATTTAATTGACACTTATTAACAATTTTCATATTAAAAATTTATGAAATTAGAAGAAAAAGCACTATCTCTTGAAGACAAGGCAAGACAAGTAAGTTTTCAAAATAGATTTGAAAGTTTTTTAGATAGTAAAAATGGGTTATCTAATCTGTGGGTGGTCGAGCTTGATCCAACGACTGCTTGTAACCTAGCTTGTCATGGATGTATAAGCGCAAGTCTTCTAAACCAAGGTGGTTTTAAAAGAGATAGAATTAAAGAATTAGCAAAAGAGTTTTCTGAACTTGGCGTTAATGCTGTTGTCCTCATTGGTGGTGGAGAACCAATGGCACACCCTGAATTTGGAACTTTAGTTGATTATTTTTATAAAAATGACATCCATACAGGAGTCACATCAAATGGAACTTTAATTCATAAATATCTAAATTCTTTAGCATATCATACTAAGTGGGTTAGAATTTCAGTAGACGCAGGATGTGAAGAAGTTTTTCAAGAATATAGACCTCACGCAAGTGGAAAATCTCAGTTCAACAAAGTAATTGATGGGATGAGAAAATTGTCTGAAGCAAGAACGACCAAACTAGGCTTTTCATTCCTAGTATTAGAAAAAGTTGGGTCTGATAAAACGAGAAATGATAAAGGAAAAAATTACGTAAAAACAAATGCTACAGATATATATAAAGCAGCAAAATTAGCAAAAGATATTGGTTGTGATTATTTTGAAGCAAAACCATCTTTTGATCCTTTTCATTATTTAAACGAAACATCAAATTTAATGGCAGAAATAATAAAAAGTGAATTAAAAAAAAGTGATCATCTTATAGACGATAAATTTAAAATTATATCTCCATATACATTAAATAAAACTTTAGAAGGTGAAAAAATTCAGGAAAAAAATTATTCCAGATGCCTAACTGCTGAAATGAGAACTGTAGTATCTCCCAGTGGAGTATATGTTTGTCCTTATCATAGAGGAAATAAGAATTTACAAATAGGCGATGCAAACACTGAATCTTTTAACGATATATGGCATGGAAAAACTAGAAAAGAAATTATGGAAAAGCTAGATCCAAGAAAGCACTGTAAGTTTCATTGTATTAGACATAATACAAACATACTTCTAGAAAAAATTGCATCTGGAGAAAAGATAGAAAAGATTTCTGACTACGATAGGTTTATGTAATTTTCTCTAAAGAAACATTAATGCTAATAAATCAAGAGATAGAAAATATTATCAAACGATATAAGGACAAAACTTTTATCAAGGACCTTACAAATAAAAAAGAAATTTCATTTGAAAAGTTTTACGAAAGATCTGTTCGTGTTTGTAATTACTTTCAATCATTAAAAATTAAACAAGGAAGTAGAATATTAGTACAGATGGAGAATTCCATTGAGTATTTTTATGTAATTTTTGCATGTTTACTAGGAGGCTATGTAGTTTGTCCAATAGATACTGAAATTAAAGATGAAAAAATTAAAAAATTAGAAAAAATTATAAAACCATCATTAAAAATTAGAAAAAAAATTGATGTCAAATTTTATAAAAATAATATAAATATTGTAAGAAGAAAAGTTCCATATATTATAATCTTTACCTCTGGAACAACTGGGGAACCTAAAGGAATACAAATTTCTAATTTCGCGTACTTAGGTTCTGCGATTTCTTATTCTAAATTAGCAGGCTATGATAATGAAACAAATTTGCTTCATTTTCTACCTATATATTATAATGCTGGGATATTAAATACCTTCTATTCTTGTTTTTTTGCTGGATCTCAAATTACTTTAGCAAATAAAATTTCAGCTATTAATATAATTAATTTTTGGGAGAACATTTTGGAAGATGAAATTAATTCATTTCACCTCACTCCTGAAATAGCAAATGCTTTATCAAAATTAAAAATTCCAAGTAAGCTTAAACAAAAAATTTCTAAAATAAAAATAATATCTACTGGAAGCTATCTTCATCAAAATATTGTAGATAAATTTGAAAAAATTTATATGGTAAGAATTTTATCCTGCTATGGTTTAACTGAAATAGGTGGTCCATTAACGATTCAAAATTGGGAGAATACATTTATTGAAGGGTCAGTTGGACACCATTCTAATGAAGTAAAAATAAAAATAGTTAATATTAAAAATGATAAACATATTCATATTAAAACTCCATATATTATGGATAATTATATTAATGAAAAAGGGAAGATTGACAAACCAAAACTTAAGAATGGTTTCTTCGATACAGGAGATATAGGTGAATACAAAAAAGGAGAGCTTATAATTCTTGGTAGAAGAAAAGATATAGTTAAAAAAGGTGCTGAAATTATTTCTTTAGCTTATATAGAAAATGAAATTATGAAATCAAAAATTGTTGATGACGTAATAGGAATTGCAAAATATGATATTGATAAAGGATCAAAAATTTATATGTTTGTGAAATTGAAACAAATTAACAATTTAGATTCAGATATAAATTTTATATTTAAGTATCTTAAAAAAAAACTCAAAAAAATTGAGATCCCTGATAAAATAATACCAGTACCAGTTATTCCAAAAACATATAATGGAAAAGCTAAAAAAGAAGTTTTAGAAAAATTGTATTTCTAAGTTCAATTGTGAATAAAATATTCTATAACAATGAATGGCACAAAAGTTTATCAAAAATAAAATATTCAAAAAATTCATTTTTAAATAGTAAAATAAACTATTATCCAAATTGCTCAGAGCAAGATTTACAAAATGTAACAAATTCTGCAATAAAGGGTTTAAAAGAATTTGAAAGCTTTAGTTTAAAAAAAAGATCAATAGTTTTAAAATCTATAGCTAAAGAGATACGAAAAAAGTACAAGATAATTGCAAAATTAGAGGCAGAGGATACAGGAAAAAAAATTGCAAATGCACAAAAAGAAATTCTATATGCGGTAAAAATTTGGGATTATGCATCTCATCAATTAAAAGTATTGAAACCGATCAAACAAAGTTTTAATAAAAAAAAATTAGGTGAAATTATATATGAACCAGTTGGATGTGTTGCTTTAATTGTACCCTGGAACTATCCGTTCATTGTTGCATCTGAAAGATTACCTTTTATTATTGGTTCTGGAAATTCAGTAATTATTAAACCAAGTGAATATGCCTCAAGCTCATTAAGCTATTTGGTCCAAATTTTGAAAAAACAAAAATTACCACCTGGCCTCATTAATCTTATTTATGGGAAGGGAGAAAATATAGGTGCAAAACTCGTTAAAAGTAAAAAAGTAAATATGATTTCATTCACTGGGTCAACTAAAACTGGAAAAAAAATTATGAAATCAGCCTCAAAAGGAATAAAAAGATTAAGTTTAGAACTAGGTGGTAAAAATTCTATTATTATTTTAGAAGACGCTAATGTAAAAAAAGCTGTAAAGATATGTATTGAAAGTTTTTGTTCAAATAGTGGCCAGGCTTGTGTTGCAACAACTAAACTAATTTTAAATAATAAAATTAAAATCAAGTTTATTGAAAAATTAAAATTAGAATTAAAAAAAATAAAAAATTTTAAAAAAATATTAGGTCCGATTACTACTAAATTTCAATTTGAAAAAATTCATAAAATTATTGATGAAAACAAAAAATATAACAAAAATATTATATTTGGAGATATTAAAAAAAGAAAAGACCAATATATATTTCCAATAGTATATGAAGGTTTGCCTTTGAAAAATTCTATTAACAAAAAAGAAATATTTGGTCCTGTTCTGAGTATAATTACTTTTAAAAAAGGAGAGCAAGCAATAAAGATTGCTAATGATACTAATTATGGCTTATCAGCTATTGTGTGCTCTAAAAACATTAATAAAGCCAAAAAGATTTCAAAAAAACTAAACAGTGGCAGAATCTGGATTAATAATTCAACTTCTGTTAATTTTCCCCATCTACCTATTGGTGGATACAAAGAGTCTGGTCTTAATAGAGAGTGTGGAAATGAAGGTTTCAAAACTTACTCTGAAATAAAATCAATTATAATTTGAATAATGAAAAAAAAGGATATTGAGAAAATTTTAAAAGCTTGGTTTTATAAAAAAAAAAAGAGGTTTATTTCTAATAAAAATTTGTTCGATGAAGGAGTGATAGACTCCTTTGAAGTAATAGATTTTATTTCATATGTAGAAGAAAAATTTAAAATAAAATTTAAATCTCATGAGTTTCAAAATCCAAAATTCATAATTATCAAAAACATAATAAATTTAATTGAGAAAAAAATAAGTGTTTGATTATAATGAAAAAGATTTAAAATTAGCTTTAGAAAAAGTAGGCTTAAAAAAAAATGACAATATATTTTGTCATTCAAATTTAGGCTTTTTTGGTAAATTACAAAATGTAGATAGCAAAAAAAAGCTGTGTGAATTGTTCTATAAAAATATTATTGATATTATCGGAAAAAAAGGAAATTTAATTGTTCCAACATTTACTTATAGTTTTTTTAAAGGAAAAATTTTTAATGTAAATACATCAATTTCAGAAATGGGGATTTTTTCTGAATGGATAAGAAAACAAAAACAGAGTAAACGGAGTAAAGATCCAAACTTTTCAATCTCTTGTGTGGGTCCAGACAAAGACTACTTTACAAATATATATGAAAAAGAAACTTATTCAGATAATAATTTTTTTGGAAAATTTCATAAAAAAAATGGAAAAATTATAAATTTAAATTTTCCAGGTTCGACAATAATTCATTATTATGAGAAAAAATTAGGGGTTAAATATAGATTTGATAAAAAATTTAATGGTATTAATTTTACAAAAAAGGAAACATGGATAGTATTTAGCAAAAAAATTTCAAATAAAAATACTTATCATAATCCATTCCCGATAACTCAATATATAAAAAATAAAAAAATTGCAAATTTTACAAATTTAGGTAAAGGAGAAATTTTATCTATCAGTAGTAATAAATTTTATAATAGTATTAAAAAGATTTTAATAAAAAAGCCGAATTATTTAACAAAAAAAAATAAAGAAAATATTGAAAACAAAATTAGAAAATAATTTGATTTTGTTATATTATTTAAGAATGCAAAAAATTATTACATCATTATTTATCTTGTATTTTATTGCTCTTCAAACTGATGCTAGTATGTAATGTTCCAACCCAAAACAAAATTCAAAAAGGCGAGTTTTTACTCGCCTTTTTTTATGCCTGTCATAAAAATCTTCAATGAACTTTTTTTATTTAAAACTATTTAAAATTTTATTAAGTCCTTTTTTATCTTTGGAAAAAAGCAGGCAAGCTGATGAACTTAAAATTATTCCATCTTTTAATGTTCTTAGATCATTTGCCCTTAAAGTTTCTCCAGTAGAAGTAATATCGGTAATTATTTCGGAAGAACCGGTAAAAGGATAAGTTTCGGTTGCTCCCAAGCTATCAACTAGTTTAAATTGAGTTACTCCTTTGGAAAACAAAAAATCTCTAGTTAAATTTGGATATTTAGTTGCAACTCTTAACCGTTGTTTTTTATTATCATTAAATTCAAACGATATTTCTTCAAGGTCGGCAATTGTTTGGACATCTATCCATTTATCTGGAATTGCAACCACTAGTTTTGCTTTCCCAAAATTATATTTTTTATAAACTGATATTTTTCTTTGAACGTTAATAGAGGCCTCTTTTAATAAATCATATCCGGAAAAACCTATATCCAAAGATTTGTCTCCTAATCTTTCTATTATTTCTCTAGCATGTAAATAGATGATTTTTAAATTTACTTTGTTTTTTACTTTTGCAAAATAATCTCTTTCTCCTCTTTCTGAAATTAGATTGTATTTATTGTTTTTAAATATTTTTAAAGCATTTTTTCTTAATCGTCCTTTGCTGGGAACTCCAATTTTAATTTGCATAAGAGTTTAAATTAATTGCTGCGCCTACCGCTGGAATTTTTCTTTTAGATCCTAAATTATATAAAAGATTATCATACCTACCTCCTTGAATTAGGTTTACACCGGATTGGTCTTTAATGTTAAAGACCATGCCAGTGTAATATTCTAGTTCTCTTCCGTAGCTTGTAGAAAATATTATATTATTTTTATTCAACTTTTTTTTAATTGGAAAAAACTCATCTTTAAGATCTATTTTAATTTTATGCTTAGAAAGAAAATTATTCAGTTTTTTTCTTGCACTATTTATTGAACATGAAATTTTCAGGTACTCTCTTATTATAGATGATGTTTTTTTGCCTTCTGCAAACTTTCTTGGATCTTTTACTTTGTTATTGAACCTATTTAAAATTTCCGAAATTTTTCTTCCTGCAACCATTTGTTTTTGGTTTTCTAATTTCATTTTTTTATATCTCCTTTTATCAACATCTACAGCGAGAGGATCTGTATCGGGGTTTGTTTCAAGTCTTTTTAACAAAGACTCAAAATAGTCTTCACGCCAAAAATGTCTTGAAAGTCTTAACTTCCATCTTTTTGGTAACTTCAATTTATTTAGCAATAAATTAAATAGTTTTATGTTTCCTACTTCAATTATTAATTTTGTTTTTTTAATTTTCTGAACCGTTTTCATAGATGTCTGTATGATTTCATAATCATCTTGTTTTACGTTTTTTGATCCTATGATTTCATAACCAATTTGATTTCTAATAATTTTATTTTTTTGGTCCTTGATTTTCCTGAAAGCTTGGCCGCTGTAAAAAATTTTTTCCTTAATTTTTACCCTATTTTTTAAATATCTCAAACAAGAGGCAATTGTTAAATCCGGCCTTAAGCACATTTCATTTCCATTTGGATCGTGAAATGAAAACATATATTGACGAAAGTTTTCACCCGACCTTTGTATTATTCGATCAGCATCAATAACTGCATCTAATTCTATGTATTTATATCCTCTAGATTTTATAGTCTTAAGAATATCTTCAGATAATTTTTTTGATTTCATCGCTTAGACTTTCAATTGCTACGGATATTTCTTTACCTGATTTAAAATTTTTTAAGGTTACTTTTCCTGTTTTTATTTCGTTGTCACCATATAAAATAGCAGCTGGAGAACCAATCTTATTTACATACTCCATTTGTTTTTTTAATTTACCTTCTCCTGGGTAAATTTCAGAACTGATATTTGATTTTCTAAGTTTGTTTAATATCCCAACATATTCTTTGTTTTTGCTTTTATCAAAAACACATATAACTACCGGCCGTGTAATCTTTATTTTAAAATCTTTTTTTTGCATCAAAGCAAATACAAGCCTATCAAGACCAATGGATATTCCGGTAGCTGGACAATTAATATTACCAAAACGATTTACAAGATTATCGTATCTTCCTCCTCCACCAATTGAACCAAATTGAATGATCTGTCCCTTAGAATTTTTTACATCAAAGGTGAGATTAACTTCGAATATGGGTCCAGTATAATATTCAAGACCACGAACAATCCAAGGGTCAACTGTAAAATTTTTAAAGTCATATGCACTGAAAATTTTCACAATTTCATTGATATCGTCTGGAACATAAGATTCTTTTTTAAGCATGTACTTTTCCATTAAGTCTATTTGCTTTTTACTTAGTTTGGCTCCTTCTGTAAAATCGCCTGAGTCATCTTTTCTTCCTTTTCCTAAAAGTTTTTTGACCTCTTTCCATCCAAATCTATCCATTTTATCTAATGATCTTAAAGCTTGAGCTGCTTGAACAGCTGATTTGATTTTTAGTTTTTCAAACAATTCTTTTGTAAATACTCTTGAAGAAATTTTAAAAATATAATCATTTTTTTTTAAACCACATTTTTCTAATATTTCAGAAATTAAAATACATAGTTCTGCATCTGCCTGTAAATTGCTGGTACCTACGCAATCTGCATCAAATTGTAAAAATTCTCTGTATCTGCCAGGACCTGGCTTTTCATTTCTCCACACCGTACCTAATTGGTAACGTTTAAAAGGTTTTGGAATTTCTAGATAATTTTTTGCGACGTATCTTGCTAGAGGGGCTGTAAGGTCGTATCGAAGTGATAACCACTTATTTTTATCTTTAAAAGAAAACACTCCTTCATCTGGTCTTTCTTTATCAGGCAAAAATTTCCCAATACTATCCGTATACTCGAAACTTGGTGTTTCAAGATATTGAAATCCATACTTAATCATAACTTCTTTAATATTAGAAATTGTGAAATCTCGGATTAATAATTCTTGTTCTTGTCTATCTACAAAACCTAAAGGTAATTCCTTAGAGGGTTTTAGTTTATTTTCTTTTACCATTTTTGGTACAGCAGGGTGGATTCGAACCACCGACCCCTAGTTCCACAAACTAGTGCTCTAACCAACTGAGCTACTGCTGCATAACTCCTTTTTATATTAAT
>Ga0187833_10005549_pt1 | contig 11870 bp, 10 predicted proteins | sample ETNtaG_37_FD_167968 | JGI IMG/M metagenome (GOLD analysis project Ga0187833, IMG submission 167968) | Marine microbial and viral communities from oxygen minimum zone, Eastern Pacific Ocean - ETNP2014_SV_400_PacBio MetaG (Illumina Assembly) | ecosystem: Environmental > Aquatic > Marine > Hypoxic... | reverse complement strand
CTTAAAGAGGTAGAGTTTGTCTTTTGGTTGCCAAGTTGCCTTTGAGGCATCCTCTACCTCAACCTCAACTAGACTGTGAATATATTTCTGAGATTCAATTAGGTAATATAATTTCTCTGGAGTGCTGTCTGACTTAACCTCTGATTCGAGTAACAATCGAAAATTAATCTGAGTGGGGTTCTCGTCAATAAAATCATAATAATCAATCCACATCTCATCATAGTCAGATATAGCTGTGCTCTGTAGGTCAGGATGTCTGCCTTGAGTGCTTTGTAAATCTGGTAACAGTTTAACTATTGCATTATTTTGTTCTGTGTAATTCTGTTCAGAAAAGAGGAATCTGGCATATTCTTTGCCGCTACGTAAATTCTCTTCTATATTATATTGTAACTGATTAAATAGTGTTTTTTGTTTTAGTGTTTTGAAAGATACATCAGCACTTAATCTATAATTGCTATAGTCTTCATATTTCAGGTTAGTCTTGCCTCTGTGGAGCTCTTTCATCACCTTAATAGAACCTCTGTCTCCATCCAGAACGCCAGAAAGAATCACAGTAGGTGATTGAGCAACTGCCACCTCTGCAAATGCACTACTATTCAACACCGCAATAAACTGTAGTGATAAAAATATGTAAAGGATTCGTTTCATACGGAAATTAATTTTATTAATCATTTGGTAACAATTTTATATCACCTTGACATAAACCACTTACAAAAACAAAAAACTTATAAGAACAAACATTAAATATTAACCATTGTTGTTTCTTTTTAAAATAATAAATCCATCTCTTTCAAATACCACTTGCATAATGCTTTTTGTCTTTTCAACCCACTCCAAATACTCGTTTGCTACTTTGTCATTCGTGCACCTACCATAAAGCCAATCACACCCCTGGTCAATTACAAACCAAGGACGTCTAGAATCTAATACAACGTAATCAACTAACTTTTCATCATACTTTGCCGAGGCTTTGCCCTTTTCAATAATATAACCTAATAAATCATCTTTTCCATCTTTCCCCCAACTCAGAACTGGATTTGGATCAACAACACCCTGCGGGAAAGGAAGGTACGACTTTCTACTAGACAAATGACCATAATTGAGTGAATTTTGCGTTGAAACAGAGACCTCTGAATCGTAAGGTATATACTCCAACAAGGCCTCTTTAATCATACTATCTCTTTTAGTAGGTATATACGCTTGCCAGGAATATGACCAAACCTTGTCAGACCAGAATAATCGTGAAATTGGGGATGAAGCCATTGCCCAATGGCCAGCCAATAGAAAAGCAACAATTAGTAATTTGGGGAGGCTATCATTTACTAACTTATTACTGCCAGCATATAATAGCAATCGTCGCCACGCCTTAAAAACTACTGGTAAACCCTCTTTAAAGGCGATTATAGCTGGGACAATTACCCCTGCCGTATAATGATTAGCATAACCATAATAATTGTCTTCATGAGATAACAGCATGATTAATAGTGGTGATAGTGCAACAATTAACGGGGCTGGTCTTAAAAGTGGTATGAATGCTAATGACCCAATAATAATTAATAAGAGCTTTAATTTATCAGGATTATTAAATATATCTACTAGCCATACATCAGGCCTAAATATAACGGTATATAGTTTATCCATCAATCCATTGCCAAGCCACATATACGCACTCCCTTGCTGCACACCATCTACTCCAGAAAAGTATGGTAATACGATATACATCGAAATATAAAACCAAACTAGTCCTACAATAATCAATCCGCTAGATAACCATAATAGTGAATTGGTATATTTTTTGTCTTTTACGCGAAGGGCTAACCAAATCAAATAAACACCGCAGAAAATAACTTGCAAACTGAATGGCTCTTTTATAAGAACCAAAGAGGTAGCGGCGAGTGCGGCGAGTTTAAATCTTTTCTTATCACAAAAGATGAAGAAGGCTGTCAGTATGGGTATAGATAAATGATCAAAATGAAAGTCAAATAAAACATTTGCCCACAATGGATAATATAACAACATAGCAAAGCCAGGCAGTACGCCAAACTCTCGCCAAACCCACCATGCACTACCTAAAACAAATAGGAATTGAATACTCACTAATACCATAGGCGCATACACTGGATTGAAAAATTGGTATATAGCGCCCCAAATATACATCAAAGGTTGAATATGGCCTGAAAATGCACGCCACTGATCATCATAAATACTACTAAGATTAGACGAGAATATTCCTAAATCTAATACATTAGTAGATAAGCTTTCAACTCGTAAAATAACTTGAAAAAATAAACTAAGAGAAAAAAATATGAAAAAATATTTAGTGTAGTTTTGCTTAATAATTTTATTATGTTTAATGAAACATTGTTCCATTCTTAAAGTCTCCAGGATTACTCCAAAATCGAGCAGTTTAAGATAATTTTAGGGCGCAACTTCTCTTTTTTTGTTGTTTTTTTTAGTTATTCCTGCAATCTTGGTACAATCAGGTCTCACTATTCCCTCAGATTAGCAATCTTAGTCTGCATATATAGAGGCTTGCAAATTCAAACACGGTACACAGATGGCTATTATTCTTAATAGGATTATTGCATACAAAAGCATTAATTTATAAAATATTCTCATATCATTAATATGATATTAGTAATTTTCTAAGCAGGTTCATAAATTTGATTCTTAATTTCCATGGCACTAGCTTGATTGTATTAAAATATTTAGATTGAATAGTGCTCTTTATTTTTGACTTTCCTTTTAAGACTGGTCTAGATATTTCTGAAATATCTATTAATTTTTGAGAAACTAAATAATTAATAGCTAAATCAAACCACATTCCTTTTTCTATTCCATGTAAAACATTAAACAAATTACTTGTAAGACAATAGAAACCAGAATCATAGGATGCCCTATATGAGCCCATAATTTCAAAATTCCAAGGACTTTCGCCTACAATTAAAATACTATCAAGATATGTTTTATCCCAAAAACCTAGCACATTTACAGTATATGGCATACCGGGTTTATAAACACCAAATTGACCATGTTCATTATTAATAAGACTTGCCGGCTTAATATCTGCATTTAAATGCATATGTTTTACATTAAAGTCACGCATAAATGAAAAACACTTCATCAGCCGAACCTCATCAACTTGAGAAGTTATAAACATATCATCAAGTAATATCAAAAGATACTCTTCACTTATTTGATTAATTATATTTAACAGGCTTGATGACCAGTCACTATCAGGGCCTGATAAAACTGTAGTCACCTTTTTATCATTATATTTTTTTGTATTGGAGCCAAGATATAGTGGCAGATTACAATCTTTAAAATTGCAGTAAAATAATTTAAAAAAAGGCTTCCAAGTATCTTCAAACTTATCGCAACTTAAAACTAAAATTGCAAAATTATTTTTAGAGATGCTCATATTGTGTGTATTTCCGATTATTGTAGTTTGATAAAATCATTGAGTAAGTGTGGATTGTTAATAATATCATTGTACCTTTCTGTAGTTCCTATATCGTAAACTGGACCACCGAAAAAAGAATATAATTTATTCTCTTTAGCTAAATCCGGAAACAAATCATGTTCTAATGATAAAAAAGTATTATTAGGCAACGTCGAAATTATCTTCTTAGAAAGTAAATAAATACCACTATTAACCCATACGCTATATTTACACTCTTTTTCATTGAATGAAGTAATTATTTTTGATTTCTCATTATATTTCACATTACCGACATCAGTACGATGTAGATCTTTAGAAATTACCATAACGGCATCACTGTCAATAGCCTCGTGTTGCTCTAATAACCCAACATAATCAGTATCACAGAATGAGTCTCCATTCAACACAACAAAGTTATCACTCCTAATATGTTTTTCTGCATTTTTTATAGCTCCGGCTGTTCCAAGTGGGTAGTTTTCAACAGAAAATACAAAATTTTCCCGCCTAAAACTATTGCAATGCTCAATAACTAAATTATGAAGATGGCCTAAGCAAAGAATAAATCGCTTAAAACCTACCTTTGTTAGGTGGTTAATAAGATAATCTAAAAAAGGTATATTATTTATAGGTGCTAATACTTTTGGCTTATTAGGTAAAACAGATTTGACTCTAGTCCCTAAACCTCCACACAAAATAACAACATCAGTATTATAAAGAGATTGCACTATTCATCATATCCATGATATATAATTTGACTACCAAGAAAGTCAAAATTAAATGGAATATGTAAAAGGTCTTTTAATGCTGCGAGTACGCTATCTCTATTATTTTTCGGAACATAAAATAACATAAAACCTCCTCCGCCTGCGCCTAGCAACTTACCCCCAATTGCCCCAGCCTTTAAACCTTTTTCATATATTTGGTCAATTTTATTGTTGGTTATTAAATTAGTTAATTCTCTTTTTATTAGCCATTGCTCATTAAGTAGGTGTCCTAATTCATCTATATCAGAATTATGGCTCATTAAAATGTCATTAGCCCTACAACATATATCATATATAGTTGATAATTCATTTTCACATTGATTTTTTTCTATAGATTTAATTTGATGTTGCGCAACTTCATGTGCAGACCGGCTTATTCCTGTAAAAAATATTATTAAATTATCTTCTAATAATTTCAACTTAACTGGTTCAATGATTATTGGAGATACAACTATTTTGCGTACACCCCCAAAATCAATTTTATTAAACCCCCCAAATGCGGCATTTGTTTGATCTTGAGATCCAACCGCTTCATTTATAATATCTTGCTCTATAGTAATGGCATCTATTGCTAATTGATATTTAGTAGGCATTTTATAAGAAAGTGTATACAATGCATGCAATAATCCAACTGTAAATGTTGAACTTGATCCCATTCCTGATTGTGCCGGTAAATCAGCATAATGGACTAAATCAATATTTTTTTCTATTTTCAAATAATGTAAGCATTCCCTAATTGATGGGTGCTTTATACTATTAATTGAATTAACTTCTTCTCTTTTAAAGTACCTTAATCTATATTTATAATCAAAAAAGGGAGGGAGCTCCTTCAGTGTTATATAACAGTATTTATTGATTGATGCACTTATTACACACCCTTTGTTCTTTTTATACCAAGTAGGATAATCTGTTCCACCACCAAACAAACTTATTCTAAATGGAGTTCTACTAATAATCATTTATAAGCCTCATTCTGGGTTTTTATTTTTATAAAATTTTATATACCAATCTACTGTACGTATAATGCCGTCTTCTAGGCTTATTTTTGGTTCAAATCCTATTTTTTCTTTAGCTAATGATATGTCTATCATTCTTTTCGGTATCATCGCAGGTTTGCTTGTATCATACCTAACATTAGCATTTTCATAGTTTGACGCTCTTAATACTTTATGTAGAATATCTTTGATTGTAATAGATACACCGGATGCGATATTGATTGGCTCAGATTCATCTAACTTCTTCATTGCCAATATCAAGCCATCAATAAAATCATCTATATACAAAAAGTCCTTTAAATCTGTTCCATCACCCCACACTTCAAATGGGTTATGCTTCTCTACTGCGCGCCTTATAATTGCAGGTATTACTTTTGACTTTTCCCAATCAAATTTATCATATGGACCGTAAAGATTGCCCGGCCTAATTACAATAGTTTTCATTTTTTCTTTAACTCTATTTGAATACATATCACAAACAATTTCGGTAAATCTCTTCATCCATGCAACTATATGATAACTATCATAAAATTCATTAGTAACATTATCTTCCTTTACTGCAAAATCTGTTAAAGGATAAACAGCATTAGTACTTATGAATAAGAATTTCTCAACTCCTTCTATATATGCTGCCTGTAGCATTTGAATATTCATTAATATATTAGGAGTTAGGTGAACTAAGGGGGTGGATGCTATAACTTTTGCTCCAGAAGTATTAGCAGCACACATAAAAATATAATCAACGCCTTTAACTGCTCGAACGCAATCTTCTTCAAGCCTCAAATCACAGCGAACATATTCAATTCTACAATCATTTATTACAGGGTCTTTATGGTGAATAGTAGCCCTTATCTTTACCCCTTCTTCTAACAGTTTTATAATTAAATTGGTACCAATAAACCCAGCACCACCAGTTACCAACACTTTATTTTTTTTAAACATATAATTACAAACTAAATAAGCTAGAAGTAGAATTAATTAAATATACAGTAAGTTATAAGATTAAATAAAAGTAGACTCAAAAGTATATGCCATTATAAGCTATATTCTTAAAATAAACTATAATTACTGCTGTTTAATTACTAAATAATTATAAAAAATGTCCAATTTGATCTCGTCTAGAAATAATTGGATCTTTAATGGGCCACCATATATCTAATTTTGGATCGTCCCACAAAAGTGTAAATTGGCCATCTGGATTATAATAAGAGCTCTGTTTGTAACTAAATATAGCCCTGTCACTCATTACAAGATGGCCATTTCCAAAACCAGAAGGAACATACACTTGATATTTGTTACTCTCAGATAGAGTAAATGATGTCCAGCTACCATACTGAGAATGGCCCTTAATATTATTCACAACTACTAAATAAAATTTTCCCTCTAAACAGCTAATTAACTTTGCTGTATTGACATCCCCATGAATTCCTCGTAAAACATGTTGGTTAGAAATTGAAATATCATCCTCAACAAACTCTAAACTATCTGCTCCATATTCAGTAAGACATTTATCGTACTCTTTTTTATTATATGTCATATTATAAGTACCACGAAAATCTTCAAAGATTTCAGGCTTAATCAGTAGCACACCTTCCAATTCAGTTTTTTCTATTCGAATCATAATTAACGCTCTGCATCCTTAATACCGATAGAATTTATAGCTTTATCAATACGATTAATGGACTTATATTTTTTTCCAATTTTTAAAGAATTTTCAGAATAATTATAATATAAATTAGCATCACTAAACAACAATAAAATTGCACTTATTAAATCTTCGTAATTACTGTCACAAACAATACCAGCAGCAGCATCTTCTACGATTAAAGATGTATATGCATTTCTTGTTACCACAATAGGAATGCCATAATTTAGATATCTTCTAATTTTTTCTGGGTCTCCGTATGTTGCTGATGAAGCAATATCAGATCTCCATACAGCTAAACCCACCCAAGACTGAGAAATTAACTTATTAAGCTCACTTTCAGTTAAAAACCCTGTAAATACAACGCCTTCTACATCATAATTTGAAAAGTCTTCCTTGTCACAATTACCGGTAATGTACATTATTGCATTTCTAAACTGTTTTCTTACTTGAGAAAAAACAGAAAGGGCTAAGTCCATACCTTGTCCAGCGTTACGTGAAGCATATACAATGGAGTGCTTTTGTCTTTCTGATATTCCTTTGTAATCTTCAGAAAAAAATGGGAGGCCGCCATGAATAGAATCTGTTTTATTTATTAGAGAATTTTTGTATCCAATAGATACTCTTGACTTATGTATATTCATATTCATAAGCCATAACCTATCTGCATGATATGAGCAGAACCTATCTAGCCACAAAAATATATGATTCATCATGGCTCCATATCTTTTCGGGTGCCAATCATTTGCAAAATATACTAAATTATTAACAAGTCCCATCTTTTTCAATACATATCCTGCCAATGTATTGATACTCTCAAGTCCAATCATTGCCGTATAAGGTGCATCACCCTTAAGTTTAACAGCAAAAAAAATTGTAGATATGAAGTCTCTTACCTTTAAACGAATTGATGTTTTATAGCTAGATAAATTTCCAAAATGATCAGAAAATATAAAATTTATAGCTGAAGAAAAATTAACTATCTTTACTAGCTCCTTATTTACATATATCTCAGCACAGGTTGATATAGTGCTTTCACCTGGCATAGGTTGTTTTATAATCACCAAATAATAAAACTTATTAGCCAAATACGATTGAAAATTACAGTAAGGACCAAATAATCCATACTCAATACCATTTACTGTATTAATATATGTAGAGAATAAGCAACTATTGACTTTCATTTACAAATTTAAATTAGTGTTTTCCATCAGTTAACTTATGAATACTGCCTTTTACAATCATTTCCAATTGTTTTTCACCGCTTCTGTAAATATCTTCCAAAGAATTTAATATGCCTTTAGGTAGCACACCAAAATCGCTTGCTTTAATATTTTCAACAACATGTTCAGGGGTAATCATGCCGGGTATAACAGATACAACATTATCTAAAGATAAACAGAATCTTAACGACATAATTGCACTAGTTTCATTAATTTTAATATTAATAAACTCTTTCATCTTATCCGACATGCTAAGCCATTCCTTTCTCATATCGTGGTTTATCCTGCTCCGGTGATCTGAATTATTAAACTTTTCATCAATTCCTATTGTTCCAGTTAGAAATCCAGCAGATAACGGCGTTCTTACCACCAATGAGGTATTATTTATTTTTGCCTTGCCTACAAGACCAACATCTAACGCCCGATAATCTGTTAAATTATAATTTACTTGTATTACATCAGGTTGTATTTTATCAATAGCAATTAACCCATCCTCAGGTTTTAAAGCAGAGAATCCTGTAGCTAGAACAGTCTTATCAATTTTTAACTTATTAAAAAAGTCTACAATCTGTTTGCAATCATCAGAGTTGTCTATGGGCATATTGTGAAGATAGAGAATATCAATATATTTAGTACGCAATCTGTCCAGACTACACAATAATGACTCTAACATTGATTCTACATTGTAGTTCCCAGGTTTGTCATAAGAAAGTAGCCCAACTTTTGTAGAGTAAACTACGTTTTCTCTATATTTCTCAAAGGTTTCACCAATTAACTGTTCACTTTTTCCTGCACCATAAACATTCGATGTATCAAAATAATTAACACCTCTTTTGTACGCCTCCAATAATGCAAGTTTTGATACATTGTCATCAGTATTGCCATAACTTGTAGAGCCACTTGTAATACCTCCAATTCCCCATGCGCCAAACCCAATCTCTGAAAGAGAGATATTATTACCAATTATTTTTCTATATTTCATTAATAATGCCCAGAAATTTCTGATTCCATTCTTTCATCATTAAAATAATAAGCGCCGGTTCGGTGCCCATACCACACCATATATTTGACCCAATCATTCCATGAATCATACTTATCCTCTTCTGTATAGAGGATTACTGATTGTCTTTCATGTTTCAATACACATTTATTTCCTATAATCCACTCTTTGTACCATTTATTTATAGGGTAATCCAATTCAATAATAATCTCTCTATCAGGGTTTGGCTGATTCAATTTTTTATAATTATATAAAATTGAATCAGCCAATATCTTTTTGTTACCTTCATTATCTAATAAATCTTCTAGTAACGCACTGCACTCTTTGTAGAAGTCTTTCAACAATTGGTTTGTTGATAACTCAATAAAAGCATACTCCCCTGGAGGCCAAAAAATACCCTCCCACTTCTCTGAGAAAATAAATTCAGCACCACCATTTAATATATCTTTAGTATTATCTTTAAAAATTCTAGATATTTTAGATAATACTAAAAAACTACTTGGGGCACCCATAATCATTTCGATTATAACTCTATAACTAATTCCACACTCAACACTCAAGAAAAGCATTGGGATTTGTAGTAATTTACAAAAATATAGTAATTCAGCATATGAAGCGTATTCTCTAACCCTTCTCCAATCTTCTACTCTTAATGTGCTTGTAGAAACTACTAATTCTTGCTCCTCATTGATCCCATCTTCTGGAACTTCAAGTGTTCCATGCATATTCACAATTGGTGCCTTTACTGTTTTTATATTATATTTTTTTATATATTCATTACTAGCCATTTCTGCATTAGGAAGAATGGATAAGTTATTAAACTGTATTTTATTATGCTGCCCACCAGAGATAACATTTGAGACTCCGTTAGCAAAGCTACTATAAGTTTCGCCTGGCAGGGCTAATATTAGTTCAGTATATGTCGATATGCCATCTTTTATGAATCTGTTTTGTAAATACAAGTAATCATCGGAACGTATATTATCCCTACTAATTGCAGACAAAGACTTCTCGCTTGTTGTTTGTAACGCAAGAGTAACAGCTTTGGTTAAGCCAGATTCAGCAAGTTTCTTTTGGATTATATAAGCGCGCTCCTTCTTATTTTTTGTATTTTGTACAGAAAAAACTTTTGGGTAACCTGTTCTCTTTGATACATTAATTACATAATCAACTATTTCTTCATCTCGATGGAAAATTCCAAAATTCGCATCTGCAACAAATATAAATTCAACTTTATTCATAGCAAACCAATCTATCTCTAATAGAGCCCGATCTATTTCAGTTTTTGATACCTTACTGTTTGTTGCAGAACCCCAATCGCAATATGCACATGCAAATGGACATCCTCTGTTGCTTTCCCATGTAGCCAACCATTGGTGGACACTACCAACAGATTTCATTAAATCATCAAATACTCCTGTTAAATACGGAGAAGGCACGTCGGAAAAATTTTTCATTCTCTTCCGTGGACCTGTGGTAAAAACTTGATTGTCTACCCTATAAGTTATTCCGGATACGTTTGTTAAATCTTTGTCTGGATATCTTTCTAAAATCTCTAATGTTGATATTTCACCTTCTTGATGTACAGAAACATCAATCCAAGTATATTTACACATAAATTCTATAGCATTATCAGGAACTGATGGCCCTCCAAATATAATATATACGTCTGGATTACTTTCCTTAATCTTCCTTGCAATTTCTATTGATATTTTTTCATTCCAAACATATACACTAAAGAATATAATCTCTACATCGTTAAGTAATTCTAAATTTCTTTCAAGTGGCAGCCTTCTATATATAGGAAGTTCAAAAGTATATTTGTTCTTGTCAAGAATATACTTTTGAACATATGCTTGCAGAAGACCAACAGAATACGGCAGATAATATTGACCAGAAAATCCATTATTAATCTGTACCATTCCAATTTTTTTCATATAATTACCAATAAATAAAAATTAACATGTAGTTGCTCCATTATTAACAACCGATAATAAGAATATCTCCATTGTTTAAATAGCCTCTAGTAATTTTCTTGGCATAATTACGTCAATCTAACTGTTATAATGTCTCGTTATTATATGCTATATTAGTATACTTTTATCTGCTTATAATAGAGGCATTTACCATCGTATTTAGCGCGCTAATTATAAAAAAGTGACGCTGCTCATACTATGCACTCTGCATGGCTTACGTACTGGCATATCTACTTGAACTTGATTATGAATTTGTATGATTTTCGAATCTGACTTATGTGTTGTTTTCATATAAACATCCATATATTATTATTTTATGCAGTATTCTTAGGCAATCTTGATTTAATAACTTTCGAAGGAACTCCTGCCACAATATCAAAATCCATGATATTTTTTGTGACAACAGCTCCAGCAGAAACAATGGCGCCTGTTCCTATGGTCACACCAGGAAGAATAATAGAATTAGACCCTATCCAGACATCATCCTTAATAAGAACTGGTTTTTTATTAATACCCTGATACATCATTGGAATATCTAATCGATCAAATCTATGGTTAGAAGTTATAATTTGAACTCCTGGCCCAATCATCACATCATCTCCAATTTCAAGCTGCCCGCTTCCATCTAATCGAGATCTTGTATTAACTGTCACTCTATTACCAATACGCACCCCTGATGGGGCAATAATTATTACTCCGCCAAATAAATAAACATTTTTACCAGTTTTTACACGACCAAAAAAAGACCAAAAATTAGCCCTTATTCTTGCGATGAAAAAAATAAAATTATTATACAAATAAACTAAAGCTTTCATTTTGTCAAAC
>Ga0187833_10005539_pt1 | contig 11885 bp, 11 predicted proteins | sample ETNtaG_37_FD_167968 | JGI IMG/M metagenome (GOLD analysis project Ga0187833, IMG submission 167968) | Marine microbial and viral communities from oxygen minimum zone, Eastern Pacific Ocean - ETNP2014_SV_400_PacBio MetaG (Illumina Assembly) | ecosystem: Environmental > Aquatic > Marine > Hypoxic... | reverse complement strand
ATTTTATTCCATTAATATGCTATGAAATAATTTATTCTGGAAAAGTTAATTTAAAATCAGATAAAACCAATTTTATTATTAATATTTCTGAAGATGGTTGGTTTGGGGATTCTATAGGACCCCATCAACATTTTTCACATACTATTTTTAGAGCTATTGAAGAAGGTAAAAATATCATAAGATCGACTAATAATGGCATTTCTGCATATATCGATAGTAATGGAATTACAATTTCAAAGCTTGAGTCAACTAATAAGGGAGTAATCGAAATAAATAAATATAAGAAATTTAATGAGACTCTTTTTTCAAAATTTGGTAACAAGATATTTTTTTATATTTTATTATTTTATATTATCGTGATTTTTTTTCTAAAAAAATGGGAAATTAAATGAAAAAAGACTATTTATTTACAAGCGAGTCAGTTTCAGAAGGACATCCAGATAAAGTTTGTGACAGAATTTCAGATATGGTTGTTGATACTTATTTAGGATTAGAACCTCAGGCTAGGGTTGGTTGTGAAACCTTAGTGACAACTAATAAAGTAGTTTTAGTAGGCGAAACCAGAGGTCCTGAAATAAAAAATGATGAATTAATTTCAAAAGTAAGAGATTGCATAAAAGATATTGGATATGAACAAAAAGGATTTCACTGGAAAAATGCTAGTGTAGATACTTTTTTACATTCACAGTCCTCTGACATTGCAATGGGAGTTGATGCCTCTGGAAACAAGGATGAAGGAGCAGGAGACCAAGGAATAATGTTTGGTTATGCATGTAATGAAACAGATGTTTTAATGCCTGCACCAATTTACTACTCACATAAAATTCTCAGACTAATGGCTGAAGATAGAAAATCAGGTAAATTAAAAAATATTGAACCAGATTCAAAAAGTCAAATTACAGTAGAATATAAAGATGGTAAACCAGTGTCGGTTAAATCTGTTGTTATATCAACACAGCATTCACCAGATGTGGATCAATCTCAAGTTAGAGAATTAGTAAAACCATATATAGAAAAATCTATCCCAAAAAATCTTATAAATGGAATAGATGATAGTGAAATTTACGTTAATCCAACAGGCAACTTTGTTATTGGCGGTCCAGATGGTGATAGCGGATTAACAGGTAGAAAAATTATTGTTGATACATATGGTGGTGCCGCACCACATGGTGGAGGAGCATTTTCTGGCAAGGATCCAACTAAAGTCGATAGATCAGCAGCTTATGTTTCAAGGTATTTGGCAAAAAATGTTGTTGCTTCTAAAATTGCTGACAAATGTTTAATTCAGCTAGCTTATGCAATAGGAGTTTCAAAACCACTTTCAATATATGTTGATCTTTTTAGCAATGATGAAGAAAAGAATCGATATGTTGAAAAATTAATTAATGAAAACTTTGATTTAAGTCCAAGAGGAATAAGAGAAATGTTAGGATTAAATAAACCTATTTACGAAAAAACAGCTGCTTACGGTCATTTTGGAAGAGATCCAGAGTCAAACGGAGCTTTTTCTTGGGAAAAAACTGATAAAATTCACATTTTTAGTAAGTAAATAAGTTGAAAATGTAAAAAAAACTCCTATATTCCAACTACATTGTTGAAATTTCGAAAATGGGCCGAGGCCCATTTTTTTTTGGAGCAAGGAAAAATGTTAAATAGAAGAGCTGACAAACTTGAATTATTGAGAATAGCTGAAGCGGTGGCTTTAGAAAAATCAATCGATAAAGAATTAATTATAGATTCCATGGAAACTGGAATTGCAAAAGCTGCAAAATTAAAATTTGGATCAGAAAATGAAATTAAAGTTTTGATTAATAGAGATAATGGCGATATTGGAATTTTTAGGAAGTTAACTATTGTTGAAAAACCGGAAAATGCAAATTTAGAAGTAAGTTTAGATCAAGCAATAAAATTGAATGAAGAAAACAAAGGTAAAAAAGTTGGTGATGAAGTTTTACAACCATTGCCCTCTTTTGATTTTGGAAGAATTGCCGCACAAACAGCTAAACAAGTTATTAGTTATAATGTAAGAGAAGCTGAGAGAGAAAGACAATACAATGACTTTATTGATAAAAAAGATACGATTTTAAGTGGAATAGTTAAGAGATTAGAATTTGGCAATATAATAGTTGACCTTGGAAAAGCTGAAGGAATAATTCAAAAAAATGAAATGATTCCTAGAGAAAACATTAAAGCAGGAGACAGAATAAAAGCTTACTGTCTTGATATTAGAAGAGAACCTAGAGGACAACAAATTTTTCTCTCTAGAGCACATACAAAATTTATGGAAAAACTATTTATTCAAGAAGTACCTGAAATTTATGATGGATTGATAGAGATAAAATCATCAGCTAGAGATCCTGGTAGTAGAGCTAAAATATGTGTTAAAGCAATTGACACATCTATAGATCCAGTGGGCGCATGTGTTGGAATGAGAGGAAGCAGAGTACAGGCGGTTGTCAATGAGTTACAAGGAGAAAAAATTGATATAGTAAATTGGTCAGATGATCCTGCTGCAGTAGTAGCAAACGCTTTATCACCAGCAGAAATTCAGAGAGTTAATATAGATAATGAATTAAAAAAATTAGATGTAATTCTTACTGATGAAAATCTAAGTAAAGCAATTGGTAGAAGGGGGCAGAATGTGAGGCTAGCAACTAAACTTTTAAACTATGAAATCAACATAATGACAGATCAAGAAGATTCCGAAAAAAGACAAATAGAATTTAAAGAGAAAACTGAAAACTTTGTTAAGAATCTAGAATTGGATGAAACTTTAGGTCAATTATTGGTTGCTGAAGGATTTTCTTCCATAGATGATATAAAAGATAGCTCAGTTGAAGCTTTTACAAAAATTGAAGGTATAGAAGAAAAAACAGCAAAAGAACTTATTGAAAGAGCAAAAGAATTTCATCAAAAAGATAAAGAGGAAATTACAAAAAGAATCAAAGATCTTGGCCTAGATAACGAATTAATTAATCATGGAGGCTTGACACCTGGAATGTTGGTTACTCTTGGTGAACAAAAAATTTTAACTCTAAATAATTTAGCAGATCTTTCTTCAGATGAACTTACGGGCGCATATGATATAGTTAAAGGAGAAAGAGTTAAAATTAAAGGATGTCTAGAAGATTTTGCTTTGTCTAAAAAAGAAGCTGATGATTTAATTATGTCTGCTAGAGATAAAGTTTATACTAATTGAAAGATGATAAATGCAGAGAAAAAAAACAAAGTTAACAATTTCTGGAAGTTCAAAAAAGACCATAAGCAATATTGAGCTAGCAAAATCAAAAGGTAAAAATTCCGTTATAATCGAGAAAAAATCAGGTCGATTTGGAAACAAACCTCGCTTTCTACAAAAAACTTCTTTTAAATCAAAACATTTTGTAGCTCCCAAAGAACAAATATTTTCTAAACCATCTTCTGCACCAACCAATGATTTTGAAAAAAGAAAATTAGCTGAACAACGTGCAACTAAAAGATTAAAAGGTGAACTTCCTCAAAAAGGAAAATTGGGTTCAAAAAAGCGCGAACTAAAATTAACTATATCCAGAGCCTTAAGTGATGAAGATAGTGAGACAAAAGGAAGAAGTCTAGCTTCATTGAAGAGAGCAAAAATAAAAGAAAATAAAGATATAAAAAAAGAAGAGAGCAAAGACCACTTAAAACCTATAAAGCGGGATATTATAATACCAGAAGTAATCACAATTCGAGAATTAGCAAATAGAATGGCCGAGCAATCAAGCAATATTATTAAACATCTTATGGGGATGGGCGTTACCGCAACCATCAATCATAGCATTAATGCAGATATTGCTGAATATTTAGTTCAAGAATTTGGTCATAATTCAATCAAAGAACAAAAAGCTGAAGAAATTATTGAAAAAATAAAAGAAATTAAAACAGAAAATTTAAAAAGTCGTCCACCAATTGTTACTGTTATGGGCCATGTTGATCATGGTAAAACATCGTTATTGGATGTTTTAAGAAAATCAAATGTTGTTTCAAGCGAATTTGGAGGCATCACTCAACATATAGGAGCATATCAAATAATTTATAATTCAAACAATATCACATTTATAGACACACCCGGTCATGCTGCATTTACAGAAATGAGATCTAGAGGGTCAAAGTTAACCGATATTGTTATTTTGATAGTAGCAGCAGATGATGGAGTAAAGCCACAAACGATAGAATCTATAAAACATGCAAAAGCCGCAAATGTTCCAATAGTAGTTGCAATTAATAAATGTGATTTGCCAGATGCAGATCCACAAAAAATAAAACATCAATTACTAGAGCATGAATTAATTGCTGAAGAACTATCCGGAGAAACTTTGATAGTCGAAATTTCAACAAAAACAAAACAGAATTTAGATAAGTTAATAGAATCAGTTTTACTTCAAGCTGAATTATTAGACTTAAAAACCGATTATGACTCAAAAGCAACAGGAACTGTTTTAGAGTCCAAAATTGATATTGGCAGAGGTCCGATTGTAAATATTATTGTGACTTCTGGAACTTTAAAAAAAGGCGACTATTTTGTAAGTGGATTAAAATGGGGAAAAGTTAGAGCAATAATTAATGATATGGGAAATTATGTAAATAAAGCTTATCCTGCTACTCCTGTGGAAGTATTAGGGATAAATGGACCCACTAAAGCAGGCGATGACTTTGTAGTTTTAAAAAGTGAAAAAGATGCAAAATCTCTTTGCTATGCTAGAGTTCAAGAAAAACAAGAGGGTAAAAGTCCTTTAACTTTCGTCACACAAGATTCAGCATTTAAAGATAAAACATCCAAAGAGTTAAATATAATTATTAAGTCTGATGTTCATGGATCATTAGAGGCAATAAAAAATGCAATTTCTCAAATTAAACACGATGAAGTTAAAACAAAAATAATATTATCTGATATTGGAATGGTAACTGAAACAGATGTTTCATTAACTAAAGCATCAAATGCAGTTTTAATTGCATTTAATGTTAAACCAAGCAAAGAAGCAAAAAAACATGCAGAACAAGAAAAAATAGCAATTCATTCTTATAATATAATTTATGAAGTATTGGATTTTGTAAAAAATAAAATGTCAGGTTTGTTAACACCAGATGTTCAAGAAAAAATTATTGGATCAGCAGAAATTCTTGAAATATTTAAAGTTTCAAAAGTTGGCAAAGTTGCTGGGTCTAAGGTAATTGAAGGTGAAATATTACAAGATTCAAATGCTCGAATAATTAGAGATGGTACAATAATATTTAGTGGTAAAATTGGATCTATCTACAGAGAAAAAAATCAAGCAAAACAAGTTTCTGTTGGTTTGGAGTGTGGTATTACAATCAAAGATTTTAATGATTTTCAAAAAAAGGATATAATTGAAGTTTATAATTCAACAATAACTGAAAGAAGAATTTAATATTATCATGAGCATACTTGGAAAACCTGTCACACAAAGACAATTAAGAGTTGGAGAAATGATAAAACAAGCTTTGGGGATGATTTTATTAAGAGATGAGGCAAAACTACCTAATTTTGAAACAAGAGAAATTACAGTTACTGAGGTAAGGATGAGCCAAGACCTTAAAATTGCCAAAGCATTTGTATTGCCTTTAGGTGGAAAAAATGCTCAAGAAGCAATCGATAAATTAAAAGAGTTTTCATTTGTGATTAGAAAGGTATTGTCAAAAAAAATAACAATAAAGTTTCTTCCAAAAATTCTATTTGTTAAGGATGAGTCCTTTGATTATGCTGAAAAAATTGAAAACTTAATAAAACAAACAAATAAATAAGGAAAAAAAATGAAAAAAAAGAGCAAAGAACTAGCTATTCACGAAAAAGATACCGGATCTGCTGAAGTGCAAATAGCTCAATTAACTGACAAAATTGAGAATTTATCTCAACACATGAAAAAATTTAAAAAAGACAAACATTCTTCTGTTGGTTTATTAAAAGCAGTAAATAAAAGAAAAAAATTATTAAACTATTTAAATAATAATAAAATTGAGTCTTATAAAAATGTAATTTCAAAATTAAATTTAAGGAAATAAATGTTTAAAATATATAGAAAAGAAATTGAATTAGTTGGAAAAAAAATAAGTATAGAAACTGGAAAAATAGCACGACAGGCGGATGGGGCAATAATTGCACAATGTGGAGAAACAGTTGTGATGGCAACTGTCGTAGGAGCAAAGAAAGTTAATCCAGAAGTTGATTACTTTCCTTTATCAGTAAATTATCAAGAAAAATATTATTCTGCAGGAAAGATTCCTGGTGGTTATTTTAAAAGAGAAGCACGACCTACAGAAAGTGAAACTTTAATATCAAGATTAATTGACAGACCAATTAGACCATTGTTCCCAGGTGAGTTTAAAAATGAAGTTCAATTACTCCCAACAGTAATTTCTTATGATAAGGAGAATGAAGCAGATATTTTATCCATCATAGCATCATCGGCAGCATTATCAATTTCAGGCATGCCTTTTCTTGGTCCAGTGGGTGCATCTAGAGTTGGATATATTGATGGCAAATATATTCTTAATCCGTCAAAAAAAGAATTAGAAAAATCTAAATTAGATTTAGTTGTTGCTGGAACTAAAGATGCAGTTTTAATGGTTGAATCTGAGACAAGTGGTTTAACTGAAGAGGAAATGTTAAATGCAGTTAAATTTGGGCACAAAAATTTTATTCCAGTTATTGAAATGATAGAAGAACTTGCTAAAGAATGTCGTAAACCTGATTGGAAAATAGAGAAAAAAGATCTTTCAAAAGTAAAAGAAAAATTAAAACAGGAATTTACCGATGAACTTAAAAAAGCTTTTTCAGTTAAAGATAAACAAGAAAGAGTTAATTTTATTGGTGGAATTACCGAGAAAGCAATAGAACTTTACAAAGAAGATGAAAATATTTCTGAGTTGGATGTTAATTATGAACTAAAAAATTTGGAAAAAGAAATAGTAAGAACCGACATATTAAAAAATAAAAAACGAATTGATGGAAGAGGTTTATCTGATGTAAGGCCTATAATGTGTGAAGTTGGTATTTTGCCAAGAACACATGGATCTGCTTTATTTACAAGAGGAGAGACACAAGCAATAGTTACTACTACTCTTGGAACCTCTGATGACGAACAGAGAATTGAATCATTAGATGGGTTAATTAGAGAAAGATTTATGCTTCATTATAATTTCCCTCCATTTTCCGTTGGTGAAACTGGAAGAATAGGAACGGGTAGAAGAGAAATTGGGCATGGTAAATTAGCGTGGAGAGCAATAAAATCATCTTTGCCTTCAAAAGAAAGTTTTCCATATACTTTCAGAATTGTTTCTGAAATAACAGAATCTAATGGTTCTTCATCTATGGCGACTGTATGTGGTACATCCTTAGCATTAATGGATGCGGGCGTTCCAATTAAAGAACCAGTAGCAGGTATAGCAATGGGTTTAATTAAAGAGGGGAAAGAATTTAGTGTATTATCTGATATTTTAGGTGACGAGGATCATTTAGGAGATATGGATTTTAAAGTAGCAGGCACAAAAGATGGTATCACATCTTTACAAATGGACATAAAAATTACTGGAATTACATTTGAAATTATGGAGCAAGCTTTAAGTCAAGCTAAAGATGGTCGTATTCACATATTGGGCGAAATGAACAAAGCTTTAAGTAAATCTAGAAAAGATATGTCCAAACATACTCCTAAAATGGAAAAAATTACTGTAGATAAAAAGGATATAGCAACAGTTATTGGAAAAGGTGGAGCAACAATAAGAGAAATTGTTGAAAAATCAGGAGCAAAAGTTGATGTGAATGACGAAGGTATAGTAACGGTTGCTGCACCAGATGAAGAATCTAGAAGTATAGCTCTACAATTTATTAAAGATCTTACTGCAAAAGCTGAAATGAATAAAATCTATAATGGAAAAGTTATAAAAATTATGGAATTTGGAGCTTTTGTTAACTTTTTAGGAAAACAAGACGGTCTAGTTCACATATCGGAACTTGCAAATAAAAGAGTTGCTAAAGTTACCGATGTTGTAAAAGAAGGTGATGAAGTTAAGGTTAAGGTAATTGGTTTTGATAGAGGTAAAGTTAAATTATCTATTAAACAAGCAGCTGTTTAACTAACTCTCAAAGCAGCACCTGGCAACAGAACGCCTCTTTATTATTTAACTAAATTTAAGATATATTCTTAGGATCGGGCATCCCTACTTTATTATATCCTGCATCTACATAGTGAATTTCACCGGTAACACCACCTCCAAGATCACTTAATAGATATAAAGCTGAATTTCCAACGTCATGGATATCTACATTTCTTTTTAAAAATGAGTGATCTTCATTCCATTTATATAAGAACTTTGCATCTCCAATAGCAGATGCTGCTAAGGTTTTAATTGGTCCTGCACTAATTGCATTCACTCTAATTCCTTTTGAACCTAAATCTCTAGCTAAGTATTTAACACTTGCTTCAAGAGCAGATTTGCAAATACCCATTACATTATAATTTGGAATAGCCTTGTTAGATTCATAAGTTAAAGTAAGCATACTTCCATCTTTATTCATTATTTTAGAAGCCTCTCTTGCAACCTCTGTAAATGAAAAGCATGAAATTAACATGCTTCTTAAAAAATTTTCTCTAGTAGTTTTTAAATATTCTCCTGATAATTCTGATTTATCCGAAAAGGCAACTGCGTGAACAACAAAATCAATTTGTCCCCATTTTGATTTTATATCGTTAAAAAGTTTTATCACCTCTTCTTTATTTTCAACATCACAGCTGAATGTAACATTTGAATTTAATTTCTCAGCTAGAGGAACTACTCTTTTTTTTAAGGCATCACCCAGATATGTAAAAGCTAATTCTGCTCCAGCCTCAGATAATTTCTGAGATATTCCCCAGGCAATAGATCTCTCATTTGCCACTCCCATAATTAATCCTTTTTTACCTTTCATTAAACTCATATATTAAACTTTCTCAAAGACCAAAGTTGCATTAGTTCCACCAAAACCAAAACTATTAGACATTATTGAATTTAAAGTTATTTCTTTTTCAACTTTTGTCACTATAGGATATTTTTTTGCTTCATCATCCATATCAGTTATATTTACAGAAGCAGAAATAAAGTTATTTTTCATCATGATTAGACTATAGATAGCTTCGTGTGCAGAAGTTGCTCCCAAAGAATGTCCTGAAAGTGATTTAGTAGAGCTTATTTTGGGTTTATAATCTTGAAAAATCTCACCAACTGCTTTTAGTTCAGTAATATCTCCCACGGGAGTTGAAGTTCCATGTGTATTTATATAGTCAATCTTATTTTTTGCTGTACTAAGAGCCATTTTCATACACCTTACAGCTCCTTCCCCTGAAGGTGCTACCATATCATAGCCATCAGAAGTCGCTCCATAACCTGTTAATTCAGCGTAAACTTTTGCACCTCTGGACTTCGCGTGTTCATATTCTTCTAGGACTAAAACACCTCCTCCGCCCGATATAACAAAACCATCTCTAGTTTTATCATAGGGTCTAGAAGCTTTTTCAGGAGTATCATTATATTTTGAAGATAAAGCTGTCATTGCATCAAACATAGCTGTTAATGCAAAGTGAACTTCGTCACTACCACCTGCAAAAATTATTTTTTGTTTTCCTATTTGTATTAATTCCATAGCATTTCCAATACAATGCCCACTAGTTGCACATGCAGAACTAATTGTATAGTTAACACCTTTAATTTTAAATGGTACAGCCAATGTAGCAGACGCAGTACTCGACATAGTTCTTGGGACAATAAATGGTCCCATTTTTTTTGGATTTTTTTCTCGTGTTTTGTCAGCTGCTAAAATAACATTTTGAATTGACGGTCCTCCCGAGCCCATAATCATACCTGTTGAATTATTACTTACATCTTTTTCTTCCAGTCCGGAGTCCTTAATAGCTTCAGCCATAGAAATATAATTATATGCGGAGCCTGGGCCCATAAACCTTATTACTTTTCGGTCAACATAATCTTCGATTTTAATATTTGGTTTACCGTGAATATTACTTTTTAAATTATATTCTTTGTATTCTTCACAAAATGAAATTCCGGATTTTGAATCTAACAAAGATTGATAAACTTCTTCTTGATTATTTCCTAAACAAGAAACAATTCCAATACCTGTTACAACAACTCTTTTCATTATTTGAACAATCCTACTTTTAAATTTTCAGCTGAATATATTTTTTTTCCATCAGCTTTAAGAACACCATTTGCCAAACCTACTGTGGCACCTTCTTTTATTATAATTCTTTTCATATCAATTTCGTAACTAGCTAATTTAACATTTTTTAATACTTCTCCGGTAAATTTTACAGCATTAACTCCCAATGCTCTCCCCTTTCCTGGCTTGCCAAGCCATCCTAAATAAAAACCAACTAGTTGCCACATGGCATCTAAGCCTAAACAACCTGGCATAACTGGATCCTCTTTGAAGTGACATTTAAAAAACCACAAACTACTTTTTATATCCAATTCAGCTTTAATTAACCCTTTTTTATAAGCACCTTTATTTTCGTTAATTTCTGTTATTCTATCAAACATCAACATAGGGGGAAAAGGAAGCTTTGCATTTCCTGGTCCAAAGAGCTTACCATTTCCGCAATCAATAAGTTCCTCATACCTATATGATAATTTTTTCTTCATAAATTTAGATATTTATTACTTTATTTATAGCAATATTATAATATAAAAGTTGTAAAATGAAAATTCCACAAATAACATTTAGAACTAGAATTGGTGACAATCAGTCTTTAGGTGGCGGATGCTCAATAGGTGGAGAATGGAAAGACATTACTACTGATGATTTGTTTAAAGACAAAAAAGTAGTACTATTTTCATTGCCTGGGGCATATACACCTACTTGTTCTTCACAACAATTGCCCGGGTATGAAGATAAATATGAAGAGTTAAAAAAATATGCAGATGAAGTTTATTGTTTGTCAGTAAACGATTCTTTTGTAATGAATGCCTGGTTTAGAGATCAAAAAATATCTAAAGTTAAACCAATTGGGGATGGGGAAGGTAAATTTACGCAAGGAATGAGCATGTTAGTTAATAAACCCAAACAAGGATTTGGTATGAGATCGTGGAGATATTCAGCATTTATTGAAAATTGTGAAGTTGTTAAGATGTTTGTTGAAGATGGAAAAAATAATGAAAGCAATGATAATGATCCATTCACAGTGAGCGATGTTGATACAATGTTAAATTATTTGAAGGGATAAATTAAAATAATTTTAAAACTTTATTAGATTTTTTTTATTCAGTAGTTCCCCAGATATTAGCAGTTTCAATCCACCCAGAATAACTTTCAGTTTTTACTTTGCACCAGTTATTTTTACATTTTTTTATGATTAATAATCTTCCTTTTTCTAATTTAGCAAGTGGTTTTGAAAATTTTGAAGACTTACCGAATAATATTTTGTCATCTAAAACAATTAGCGAATTGTTTTTTTTTAATTGAGAAATATGAATCCAGCCACTGTTTTTTTTAAAATCAATAATTCTTCTAAAGTTTTCTTTATTATCAATAACTTCTAAAGGTAAATTTTTTTTTTTATATATATATTTTATAGGGTAATCGAATCCTGGGCCATAACGGACATTAACAATTTTGTTTTTTAAAGATAAAAAATAATTGTTCTCATTGGCTAGCGTGTTACTTGTAAGTAATATTAATAATGTAATGTAAATAATTTTTTTCATTTGGAACAAATACAATTTTTTTTTTTAGAATATGAAACTTTTCTGAAATTTAGTTTTAAAAGGTTAATAATTAATATTGATCCATCTAGGTTACTTCCAATACTTAAAATTTTTTTTAAAACTTCATTTGCTTGGATGTTTCCAATAATTCC
>Ga0187833_10005536_pt1 | contig 11888 bp, 8 predicted proteins | sample ETNtaG_37_FD_167968 | JGI IMG/M metagenome (GOLD analysis project Ga0187833, IMG submission 167968) | Marine microbial and viral communities from oxygen minimum zone, Eastern Pacific Ocean - ETNP2014_SV_400_PacBio MetaG (Illumina Assembly) | ecosystem: Environmental > Aquatic > Marine > Hypoxic... | reverse complement strand
TGAAGAATTTAAACTGAAAGCAAGACATTTTTTCCCGCACATAAGTTTATTTTATGGAGAAGAAAATGAGTCTATAAAGAATTTAGTCATTTCTAACCTTTCAAAAGTTTCAAAGGAAATATGTCTCAACAAGGCGTCACTCGTAAAAGTAGATGAAGAGAGTGAATCATGGAAAATAATTCAACAAATTGAGATGATTTAAGACTACTGCCTCTATACCTTTTATTAGCTTATAGAGCTTTCAAAACAGTCCGTCTATAGAGTCTCTTTTCTTTCTTTAGATTATAAAGACCTACAAGATAATCCTTGTAGTTATCATCATCAACCACCAATAAATATAAGACTTGTAGAGTTTTTAAAGTTCTTTGAAGTTAAGGAGGCAAAATATGATTTTCCTTACTTTATTATTTTTTTTCTTATGTGTGTCTTATTGGGAACATTTATTGATTTAAACCAGAATATCCAAATGATCATAAAAAAAATTAGCAACACCCTGTTCTTACTTGGACTATTTTTTATTGGTTCTCAGTTTAAACTCAATACACTTAGGAAGCTTTCTATTCAGCCTATTATTTTTGCTGTTACCTTATGGTTAATTATAATAATTACAACAATCCTAGTGTTTTATGTCTGAAAAAATTATCATTGTTGGTGCAGGAATTAATGAGCTTGTTGCTGCTAATTATCTTCATTAAAAAGCAGCAAGAAATGTAGCAAGTTTGTAGCAGATATTGTAGAGGGAAAGAGATAATTTTGATCTGTAGCGAGAGGTTTTTGGATGTCAAGTGACCTTTTTAAAGGGGAATTTAATTTGGACGCAATCTTGAAGCCAGTGACGATATTAGCCATATTGTTGTCGTGTATTGCTTTTATAGGGGTGAGGTACCAACTATTAGACTCTCACTTTACACACGTAGACGATATTATAGCACCAGCTTACGTTTTTCACACTCCGGAGGATCCATCAGATTTTTCTGATCGCCTGCAAAAATATTTTAAGGAAAGAGGCCATGATGACTTACCGGAATCAGCATCCAAATTACTCGAGCTTTCTTATCCTATCATTAGGCCATTTGTTGTTGGATTCCTAGTTTCTAGTGGAACAACAAATGCACCTGGCCAATTCTTGCTAACCTCATTGCTGGTGAATCATGATCACGACTATAAGGAAGCATTATATTGGGCGAGAATCCCATCGTTTTTGTGTGCTGTTCTATCATTAATTGTATTGCTTATGTTGTATCGGAAATTTTTTCGAAACGATGAACTACCATATGTACTTGTTGGTATTTCGCTGATCTCTTTTTCTTGGATGCATATTATTTATTCTTTTTATACCGGACCATATGCTGTCGGTATACTTGCAATTCTTCTAACATTTCTTTTGTTTTTCAAAATTTTATCTAAATCAACCATAAGTAAGACAGAATCCTTAATTCTTGGGATATCTCTTTCCAGTTTGATGTTTATAAATTATCAGTTCATATTCTTTATTCCTGCCTTTTACATTGGTCTACTCCATTCAAAGAAATGGAATTTGACAAAGTTCTTTAAGTCATACTTAATTTCGGTTGCAATTGTAGCAATTTCTTTTGTGGCCTTGTTCATCATATTTCTCTCAAAATTTAGAAACAGAGGGGTCGGATGGGATAGTAGCTATGTTTTTAATCCTCCCAGCGAAGGTATTTTCGAAACCTTTAGATACTGCATAGAATTTTTTCTGAAAAATATCTATCTTGTTTTTAAGTCATTAGTGGGATTTGCAAATTTTGAATGGATGATCGTCTCACTATTTGCATTCGTATGCATTTTATTATTCCTGACTGGAATATTAAGTTTGGCTCGATCCCGCATCCCAAAAGAAAGATCGTTCGGTGTTTTCCTTTTATCGGCGTTGGGCTTGTGGTTTTTTCTCGTTATTCTAGGATATCTTTCGTTATCGCCTGACCGACATTCTCTAGTTTATCAAACGATAATACTGATTTACGTTCCGATTGGGTTAAAGTACTTCGTAACTAAGATTCTTAATAATAATACGTACTCTAAATATATTATTTGCTTCGCCTTAGTATCTACCATCATTATTCCATTTTCTATAAATTACAGCGATACGTATAGCGCAAGAAAGGATAAGTTTGATGAAAAAGAAATACTGAATCTTTACGAGACCCATGATTTGACGCATATCTTTACCTACGGGAACACACACAATTTCGAATTAATGAAATTCAATAGGGAAAATTTTACCAAAACTTATATTCCTAACGAGGAACCAAAGGACTTCAATTACGTAAACAAACATTCCTTAAAGCCGATAACTGTTCTTTTTATAAGTAATCAGGCTAGACTAGATGATAAAATTATTGAGAGATTCTACAAAATAAATAATATTAGTACGATGAAAAACTTTCAGCTAATTGAAAAAAAAGAAATCAAAAGTGAGACAGAATGGAACTATAGTAATCTGATTCCTACGGGCTTAGAAGGTAAGCGGGTCACTAACTCATTGTATTACTATATATATCGTATCCCTGGAAGCTGATATTGAACTATGTTTTTGATCCACTGATTACCAAAAGAATTTAATCTGGTTATTTAAAGGTACAAATAAGTAATTTGAAGTTAATCTCTTAGTGAGAAAGACTGATGAAAAAAGTCTAACAGGGATTCATATTGATTGAATACTATGTCTGGCTTAGATTCTCCTTCACCAACTTTTACATTCTGGTGTACTTTTTGAATTGTTGTCATCCCAAATTTCCTAGCTCCCCCAATATCCTCTAAAGCTGAATCGCCAATCATCCAAATTTTCCTTGGCTCTATCTTAAGTTTATCCAAAGCAATTTGAAATGGTTTTGGATCAGGTTTGTCTTTTCCAGATTCCTCGGAAGTTACTACGTAATCAAAATGCTCATCAAGACCAAAATAAACCATTTTTCTAAATTGTATCTGAGCAGTAAGATCAGTAATATTTGCAGTGATAATACCACTGCTCTTAAGATCTAAAATAAATTCTTTAACGTGTGAAAATAATTGGGCATTTGTAAGGAAAGTTCTCCAGTAAGTTTGTTCTAAATCAAGAGTTAATAAAATTTGGGTTCTTAAACCCAAATGCTCTATGGTTCTTTGAAAATAAAGTAATCTACTATGTGAACTAGCAGTGGCTCCAAGTTGTGCTTTAATATTTTTCCTGGAAAATTCATATGCACTTTCAAATTCTTTTTTATTTATACCGAGCATATTTTCTGCTTTTTCTATAACTGCATTAAGGGCAGCGGAGTGTGCCACATCGTATCTATAGAGAGTATTATCAGTGTCAAAAATAACGGCTTTTGGCCTACTAATTTGTTCTTCAGATAGTATTCTAAACATAAGTTCTTCTTCTTTTCGCAGTTAAATCATAATTAATTTCAGCCAATGCAATGAGTTCCATAATGCCTAAAACTCCATTACTAAAACCTTCTTTCATATCAATTAATTCATCAATATGGGTAGCAATCATTTGAGTAGCCAGACGAATATCACCTCTTTCAATCTCGCCTTGTATTTCCATTTCAACACCGCCTATGTCATTGATATTATTAAGATTAACATGTAAGTTACATACTCCAGTAAGAACTCTAATCAATTCATTATAATAAGGACAACTTTTTATAATAACCCTTAACTTAAGTTTGATTTCATCAGACAATTCATTACCAATAATATCATTAGGATTTACAGGCAAGATATTGAAAATAACATCCGCTCTTTCTGCCTGTGGCTGAATATATTTTTCTGAATCTTTCTTTCTCTTTTTGATTTCATTTAATGTGTAATCTGAGCTCCTGCCTCTATCTAAATCTCTTTTTATCTTCAAAGCAACTCTCAGCTTCTCATCCATCATGAGGTAAAAACTTTTATCTATTTCTTCTACTAAGCTTTTCAAATATAATGAATGCAGTCCTGATATAAGAATAAGATTTTTACTTGTCTTTCTTTTCGGTGCTGAAAATAGACCTGTAAGATGATCATAAGACCTAGCTCTAACAGTACTTCCATCTAGAAGATTCCTAAGATCATTAACTAAATTAAACAACTTATTAGCTCTTGGGTCTAGGTGAGTAACTGATTGCCACATTGGTGATTCACGGTCCCAATTATGATAATCATCGCCATCTAGATTTACAGTTGCAGAACTGCCAAATAATTTTGTAAGTGCATCTGTAAATGTGGTTTTACCTGTACCCGAATCACCAGTTATGCCAATCACCAATGGCTTCATGCCAAGATGATAGTAATCATTGCCCTGTATGCCTTCTCTGTATATTTGTATGCCTATTAAACAGCCAAAACTAACAACTAATGTATTGAAGATTGACTGTATCTGAGAATTATCTAAATAATACAAAAATGAATTTTCCATGTTCAAAGAATCATCAAACCCAAGAACGTTCGCACCTGAACTATAAGTCAAATGATAGCCAATAAAGAATATACTGAATAAGGTGATCAAATAATTTGCTCCTCCACTACTTTTTGATTGATGTAATGCATATAGGGGAACAAGCCAAATTAACCAGCCGGGAGGTGGAGGTGTCAAAAAGATTATGATACTGAAGCCAACAGCCAAAGTAGCAAGTAGAAGTTCATAATTCATTCTCAGCATTCGCCAAGCAAAATATAAAAAAACTAAGTAAGCAGTTGGCAGGATATATATATTTACTCCATTACCTAATTCTATAGCCAATGAAAAAAGCCTACCTGAATCTCTATTGTATATAACCATTTCCCAAAAACCGGGAGAGAGTAGAAAGGGACTTACAATCAGTAGAGATAATATTGAAAAAGGTCGAATTGTCTCCCAGAAACCTCCTTTAATATTCTGATTGAGCCATAAATAGACAAAAATAATGGGAACACTAATTAACATGCTGTATTTTGCAGTTACCGATAATGCTAGGATAATACCTCCTAATTTATAATTTCCATTTTTTAGTAGCCCTACTGAATAAAATAAAAAAGCAACTGGGATAAGATCTATTTGTCCATGCCAGTAGGTTATATACAAGATTAAGGGTGACAACCAGTAGTACACAACTAGTTGCTTGCGATACCAGTTAAATTGTTGAATTAGAGTCAATAGCAAAAAAATATCTGCTATTAGGAGAGTAAGCTGAAAACCTAAGATGATAAAGTATGAAGAATTAAAAACATTATCTAGTAACCACCCAAGACTTGTTGCAGGTAAAAAAATAAGCAGCATTGTTGGACCATAAGGAAATGCTAACAAATTGCCTCCGGAGCTGATGAAATTATCCCAGGGGGTTAAGGATGGATTATTTAAAAAGTATGATATAAAAGGAACAAACCAATCGGTTTGAGCTATTGGAAAAATACATATTAAAAAAAGTATTTTTATAGCCAATCCAATTTGAAATCCCCTTTCGGAAAAAAGATTGGTTAAGATTAAACCCAAAGGTCTGGATACTTCGTACAAACCGCGTCTCCTATAATTCCGTTCATTTCTATTTCTTTTTTAAAATTAGCGATATCTTTTTTATCATTTCTACCCTGAAGCTCAGGTGATACAAAACAAAGTTTAAATCCACCCTTTTTTTGCAATGTTTCGGCTTGCTTTGCTGTTAAGGGAAAACCTGTAAAGCAGTCAACCCAAACCCATTGAATTTTACCAATCAAATTAAGCGCTGTATTAATATCTTCATATTCAGAAATCCTCACCGCACATCTTGTTTCTCCTGTTTCAACTGTTTTTAGTAAAAAGGGAAACGATTGATCTAGAAAAAAAAAGTCTTCTATTTGATGCTTTGACATAATAGAAACTAATTCTTCTTCTAGGCCTTCTTCTTTAACATTCAATATTAATGTTCCATGATCATAAACCGAGATCCATTGCAAAAAATCTTCACCACCTATAAAGGGAGCATGGCCAATAATTAGTCTCTTCCCTTCGGATCTGATATCAACCTCAACTCCAAACTCTCTTGGGGTATTTACTAATCCCTGCCTTGTATTAATACGATGTAAGATTATTTGCATTTTATCCCAATTTTCTTTTCAGCGAAAAACTATATGATAATGTTCTTTTGATAAATTTGTATTTTCCAGTTAGGTTCATATTCCAATTAGATACCCCGTAAAGACGCTTGGAAAATCTAACAGGAAATCTTTGTACCTCTATTTTAGAATTCTTTGCCATAAAATAGGCAAATAAGTCTAAAGAAAAATTTTTGGGTGGATTTGACCAAGTATGAAAAAAAGATTTATGGAATATAGTTGGTTGTGCGTTTATGTCCCACATTAACCTTTGTAGTAACAGGGTCTCAAATAAAGACATTCCCACAGTAAAAATATTATCTAGTATAGGTCTGCCTTTGCGGTTACCTTTCACAAATAACTTTTCTGGATTTTTAGAAGTCTTGAAATATACTAAACCCCTAATTAGATCATTTGGATCTGTTTGCAAGTCAGCATGTGTCCAGGATAGTATGTCACCAGTAGCTTGAGTTAATCCTTGAATTATTCCGTAACCATAGCCTTGATTTTCCTCTATTCTAACTAGTTTTATAAAGGGATATTCTTCTATAACCTCAGAGGAACTATCTGTAGAGCCATTGTCAACCAAAATAACTTCTATGGAATGTTTGCTAACAAGTGTTTCACAACGCTCTATTAATCTAGGCAGATTCTGTTTTTCGTTGTAACAAGGTATAACTAAAGAAATTTTCATCTTCAAATTCAGCTAGTTAAAAGGTATTCCTATTATCCCACATTGAGGAGTATTTCTTTTTTAGTTCATCTAAATCATCATTTTCTAGATACGGGTCTTGATCAAGTCTGTAAGGATGTGAAAACCATTTGTGAAAACAAGACTGCCAGTATTCGAAGGTTCTTAAATCGTTTGGAGAACCCCAACAAATATAGTGTTGTACTTCTAACATTTTGCATTTTTTACCAAGTTGTATCGCGTCATTAATAGCTGTATCAATATAATACTCTCCATTAATCTTGGCCTTTCTAGATTTCATATGATTAACAGAATCTGTGAAATCGCTTAGACGTTTGAAAGTAAAGGCACCGACAATAATTGGATCATTAATAGGATCAGATAAAGATTTTTTGACAGAAACTTTTCTGATATTAAGACTTCCATCATCGAGATCTATCCAGCCATATTTTTCTGGAGATCTTATTGCACCTGGGTAACCTCGAGCACCCCAAACAATAATGTCAACCTGATCATCTTCCAACAACTCAATGAATAATTTGGGATCGTAGTTCATGCCGTTATCACAAGCTGCTATTGTAACTATTGAATTCATTTTAAGATTTTTAGACCCCTCAACACAGGTTGTTGCTTGCCCATCAGTTATTGATGGTAGAATGTAAAATTGAGCGTTTTTTGATGAATGTCTTAGCTCAGCTTTTAAAATATCAAGACTTTGCAAATCTTCCCTTAAGACAAAGGTTTGCGAATCTGTCTTTGGCAAATCTCGTAATGCTTGAATCACCATAGGTTGGCCTGAAACTGGGATCAATGGTTTAGGTATTTCATAACCCCCTTCTTTAAATCTAGTGCCTTCGCCCACCATAGGCAATAATAAATTTCCTGCTTGGTAAGGAACTTGATCTTTCTTGATAATACTCTGGAACATATCCGACCAGTAATTGTATTCTCCCAGATCCTGAGGAGTCCCCCATTGCATAAAGTAATTTAATTCATAGACCAAAACATTTAAACCATCATCAATCATCGGTTTATAAGGCATGCTAACGTAATATTCATTTCCAACTAGCAATTTCTCATCTATGGTTCTTTGAAAGTATTTCTTCATCATTTGGCCTGATTTAAAATAGTAGGTTCCTGACGAGGCAAATTCCTGTAGAGGATTACTAGTAAAAGGTTTCTTTTCTTGAATATCTAAAACACAAAGGTCTTCTTCCTTAATATAGGCATAATTATTGTTCCAGAGAGTATGAGGGTGAAAATCACGGTAACTTGGTATTGCTCCATCACAATTCTTATTACCAACAAATTTTTTAAAATGTTGATAATCCCAGTAACAAGTAAAATCACAATAATTTACAATAGTTGGTTCCCCAAGCTCTACTACTTCTATAGCTTGCAAAACAGCATATACCGGTCCCAATTTATGTTCTGGAATAGCAACGATTGTTCCCGAAGGGCATATATCACTGAGAATTTCTTTCATTTTGTATCGTGAATCCTGAAGGTGGTTTTTGTTACAAATAAAAATAAACTTCTCCTCACCAGGAAACATTTCAATCACATGTTGAATAATAGGCTTACCATCAACCTCTATCAAAGGTTTAGGGACAGAATAACCATCTCTACGAAAACGTTCCCCAAAACCGGACATGGGAATTACAATTTGCATAATTCTATACTCTCTTTTTCTGGATTGATTGCCTATATTCCTCTGCATTCCAGTCTAAAAGTTCTAATTCATCCTGTTCACTTAGATAAGAAAGTTTTTCATTAGGTTGAACTCGAAGCAAAGTATTTGCAAGACAGTGCAGCATTCCATCAATATTTTCACTGGATGCTTGATGAACAATAACTCCAATGTTTTCTATAACAACAGCGTTGTGTTTACCAATATCGTTGGAAACCAATTTGTTCGCTTTTTCCATGTTCACCACTGTCATTGGACCAGGTCCTAAAAAAACTACGTGATCGGGATAGAGAGAGCGATACGAGATAGCCTTAATTGTCTCTTTATCTAAAGCAAGTGAATGCACTAGTTCATATTTGGGTAGGATATATTCTGTATCAGAGATTAAGGCATGAATTTTTTCATATTGTATTTTCTGTTTGATGTCTCTTAATGGTCTGTGTAGTCTTTTTTCAACTTCATTGATTTTCTTTTTAAGCTTATCTATATCATTGCTTGCAATCACAATTCCATGATTTGCAAGTACTATGACATCAGCTCCAGTATTAGCAACTTTTCTAACTTCTTCAGTGAGTGGTAATCCAGGTTTGGCATATTTCACAACCCCCCAATCAAGTCCATCTAACTTTTCCTTAAGCTCTGACATATATGATTGAGCAATAGTATTCACAATAGAGTTTACGGAATGGTTATGCACCACATATTTTTGAGGCATAACGGCGTGTAATGTAGTTTCAATAGAAGGACGGAGTTCTCCTATTTCATTCTTATTTATGACTTCTGCTATGACAGGATCATTATTACTATTCTCTAAATTTTCTATAATTCCTTTGTAATTGACCGGGACAAAAATATTCTTTTTATTTGCATCTGACAACCAATAACCTGATGCTTTTACCCACAATACTTCATCGATTTTCACGGAAGTATTGCCGCCGGCTCCCTGAATGAGATTCAAATTCTTGCCTAGGTCTTCAGATAAATTTGATAATTCTTTTAACTCTTTGACTAACACCAAAAAAACTCCTTTTGTTAATCTTTGTAACTTCCCGAATATTATATCTTCTTCATTGTAATATATAGGGCTAGATCAGAAAGATAGTATTTACTAATACAATCTTTATTATTACGATTTACTATAAAATTGACAGTATCCTTAACATAGGATTTGTCTGACTTTCTAATTCACTGTTTTAACTTATTCAACTAGAATCGATGTAATCGTGTATTAAATCAGGCTTGTTTTGTATAATAATGCACCTTTAGTTAAGTGGGTTTGGGTAACATATATCTCACTTCCACACCGCCACTGGGTTATAAATTTGTGTTGTAACTATGTTAGAAATTATTAGAGAAAAGTTTACAGGATGGATTGCTGTTTTAATTATTAGTGCGATCGCAATTGCACTAGTGATTAGTTTTGGCAATATGAATCAAACACCGCTTGAGCAGAATATTGTCATAACGGTCAATGACAAGGAAATTAGTCTATTTGAATACCGGGAAGAATTTAGCAATCAATTAATGCAAATCCAAGACATTCTTGGAAATCAAATCCCAGATTCGCTGGAATACACTATTAAGGAAGCCACAGTCGAAAATCTAATAATGAAGACATTAATAAAGGATTATGTAGAGGCACAAGGGTATCGAGTCAGTCCTGAGTTTGTTACCGAACTAATTATGACAAATCCTCAGTTTCAACTGGGGGAAAATTTCAATCGTGAGAATTACGAAGCGATCCTACTGAGTCAGGGAGTGAGCCTGTCAAAATTTGAAAATGATCTTAGGATCCAATTACAAATCGATCAACTGAGAAATGGGTTGACTGGATCATCATTTATAACTCCCTTGGAATTCAGGAAATTTGTAACATTGCAATTGGAGGAACGAGAGGGCGAATACCTTATGATCCCTGCAGCACAGTTTTATGATCAGGTTAAGCTTGATTCTGATGAGGTTCTGTCATATTACGAGGAGAACGAAGAATCTTTTGTAACAGAAGAAGAAATAGATGTTGAATATTTATCTATTAGTATAGAAGAAATAGCACAATCAGTTGAGTTTTCACCATTAGATGTTCAGCAATATTTTGATGAGAATATCGAACGATTTAGGTCTAATGAGGAGCGAAAATCCAGCCATATCTTGGTTTCATTCGAGGATGACTCAGAAGCGGATGCACTTGAGGAGATAAAGAACATTGATCAAAGAATCAAAAATGGAGAATTGTTTGAAGCTCTAGCAGCTGAATTTTCAGACGACCCCGGATCCGCCTCAAATGGAGGTGATTTAGGTTGGGCCGAACCGGGTTCTTTTGTCAAGGAATTTGAGCAAGCCTTATTTTCTCTCGGTAAAGGCGAGATTTCTGATCCAATCAAAACTCAATTTGGCTATCATCTCATTCGGTTGGATGACATCAAGCAAGGCAGGCAACAATTCTTCTCTGAGATTGAAGATGAATTAACCGATGAATATGCAAATGTATTGGCACAAGATCGTCTATATGATGTTGCCGAACAATTGGATGATCTGTCATTGCAGGCGTACAATGAATTGAATTCCGTTGCCGATGTATTGTCATTGCAGCTAAAACAGGTTAAATCGGTCAGTAGAAATGGCACATCTTTCCTCAATGAACAAGCAGAATTCATCGATGTACTATTCAGTCCTTCGTCGCTTGAACAATCAGAAAACACACCTGTGTTTGAATTTGATGATTTTATTATTGTTGCAAGAGTGACAAACTATCGATTGCCTGAGATGAAGACCTTCGAACAGGTTGAAGGGGAAATAACTGAATTTCTGACATCAGAGAAATCAGTTGCTCTAGCTACAACTTTTGCTCAAAAGAAGATGCAGGAACTTACCTCTGATAGTGTTATGAATGAGTTTTTAGAACAGTACGATTTAGAATTACAGAATTTCACTGCATTAAAGAGAAACGATAACATTTTGCCCAAAGTATTTTTGGATGCAATATTTGACATACTAGAAAAAGATATTGGCAGAAACCGTTATAACTTCGTTGAAGTTGATGAAATTATTTATCTTTTCTCAGTGCTACAAATGAACCCAGGTAGACTAGATGCTCTTTCTGCTGAAGAACGAGACGGGGGAAAAATTGCCCTCGCTGAACAATTTGGTTCCAATGAAGTGTCCTCTTTTACTAAAGCGTTGAGAGAAAAGGCCAAAGTTGAGATTGATCCAGATCTTTTTAGCAGTGCTTATGATTTATAAGATTTTTTATTAAGAGGTAAAAATCAGTCAATATTTAGGGTCATTCCCAGATTGTGATACCCGCCATCGACATAAAGCACCTCTCCGGTGATTCCAGAGGCGAGATCAGAGCACAAGAAAGCTGCAGCGTTACCAACATCCTCAATCGTGACATTACGACGCAAGGGTGTCATGGATTCCACATGTTTTAGCAATCCTCTCATTCCACTGACCCCAGCTGCTGCCAGTGTT
>Ga0187833_10005535_pt1 | contig 11890 bp, 5 predicted proteins | sample ETNtaG_37_FD_167968 | JGI IMG/M metagenome (GOLD analysis project Ga0187833, IMG submission 167968) | Marine microbial and viral communities from oxygen minimum zone, Eastern Pacific Ocean - ETNP2014_SV_400_PacBio MetaG (Illumina Assembly) | ecosystem: Environmental > Aquatic > Marine > Hypoxic... | reverse complement strand
GCCGTCAGAACCCCTGTGGGCACAAGCCCCTCGCATCGTCTGGACAAAGCGAGCGACGCCAGATTCCGCCTCCTGAACGAAGTGGATATCGGCTCGCGGTGTGATATGGGGTTTCCCCTCAATTTTATGAGCTATGAATGCCCGAGCACGGTTGACGAAGTTGATCATTCGCTCGTATGATGTTTCTGCATCCTCGGCAAAGGTAAAAATCCCATGGTTAACAATGACAATGGCCTCCAGCTCACGGTGATTTTCGTATTGGGTCGCTACTGCTTTGGCCAAAGGCAGGCCGGACATGGTGTAGGGCAGGACCGCAACCCCGGGGCCAAGGGCTTTATGGATCAAATTCGGGCCTTCTGTCTGATTTGTCAGAACAAGAACGCTGTCGGCGTGGGTGTGGTCAACGTACCTATGTGGCAAAAAGGCATGGAGGAGTGCCTCAACAGAGGGGTTCAAGGGGGAGATATGCAGTTTATGAATCTGCATCTGGCTTGTCATTTCCTCATCTTCGAGACTCTCCAGGGTTCGAAGCTTTTTGAGACATACAAGGTCGAGGGCAACGAAATCGTCCGGCCCAATGTCAACTAAATCAACCCCACTTCCCTTGACGAAAAGAACTTCCTGTTCTTCCCCCAGGATATTTCTCTGCCTTACTTTAACCGAGGTATTCCCACCGCCGTGTAACACCAGGTTAGGGTCTGCACCTATCAACCGCGAGGTGTAAGCACGGAGGGCAAGCGCTCTGGCCACATCCGGGTAATGCTTGACAAACTTTTCTGCCTCGACCTTGCTATAGGTGCTTTCCATGACCTTTTTCCCTGCTCTAAATTGGGTCGGTTGATTGATTTTTCAAACTGTTATACAGATCGTAGGCCATCTCCGGGTTTTCATTGTCGTGGACAACCGCCTTTACGGCCTGGATCATTGCAACGGGGTCTTCGGACTGGAAGATGTTGCGCCCCATGTCAACCCCGGCAGCCCCTTGGTTAACGGCATTGTATGCCATGTGTAAAGCATCCTTTTCCGAGATTTTCTTACCACCGGCCATGACGATCGGTACAGGGCATGAGGATGTCACCGTTTCAAAGCCTCCTTCAATGTAATAGGTTTTGATGTAGTTGGCGCCGAGTTCCGCGCAAATACGGGTGGCCAGCCTGAAGTATCGGGCATCCCGTGCCATATCCTTACCTACGGCAGTCACCGCCAGGGTAGGAATTCCGTAACGGGTCCCCTGGTCCACCATCCGCGTCATATTGATGATCGACTCTTTTTCGTATTCGCCGCCGATAAATACCTGAACCGCCATGGCGCAAACATTGAGTCGCATCGAATCTTCAATATCAACGGCAATTTCTTCATTTGACAGCTCTTTCAATATACTCGTTCCGCCGGAAACGCGTAAAACAATAGATTGTGTGGTTGAAGGTGGGACAATACTTCTCAAAATACCCCGGGTGAGCATAAGGGTATCTGCATGGGGTACTAGTGGGAGTATATTGAGATCAATTCTTTCCAGACCGGTGGTCGGCCCTTGAAAATATCCGTGGTCGATTGCCAGCATAACCGTGCGGCCGCTCTTGGGGTTGAAAATCCGAGCGAGTCGATTTTTCATTCCCCAGTCCAGAGAATTGGATCCTTTAAGAAAAAATCCTTCTGTTTTTTGGGGTATGTCTGAAAAGTATTTTTTGGTTTCTTTCAATCCATCTGCATCAGGCATTTTGCTATCTCCTTTTCAGTATTTAAACGTAATTAGCGGGTTTTTAATTAATGGAATGTTGAGGTTGTTGCATCGACATCGTGGAATGGCAACTGATTAACAGTTATCTATCCTTTTTTAAAAAAATAATAATATTGCATCACTTTTTCAACATAATTTTCTGTTGCCTCTATCGGAGGAATACGGTTGCAGCGATTGACCCTTTCCGGACCCGCATTGTATGCTGCAAGGGCCAGGAAGAGTTTTCCGTTAAATTGTGTGACAAGATGTTTAAAGTATTGGGTGCCGCCCATTATATTTTCTTCTGGATCAAAAGGTTTTTTTTATTCTTAGATACGCACCTATTGGATCGGGTGTCTGTTCGATTGAACCTTCCCTCAGATATAGTTCATAATCTGAGAACATCGGTACGTTTGTAAAGTGAAGCACCCCGTTCTTATCTATATACCTGTATTGATCCGCATAAACGTGTGTGACAAAAAATGCTGGTCCGACGAGAGCAGACAGCATGAGATATATTACGAAAATCCCCGCGCTTTGATTTTTTCTTTTACGTTCACCGCTTTTCTTTTTTAATTGGCCGTTTTTTCGTTTGTGTTCCAGTTTAAAAGAAAATTTTGATATATCCGCTTTATAACACAGGAAATATTTAAAGCCAAATCGTTCAAAAACATCTATATGAAATTAGAAAAGATTAAGCTGAATCGGTTCCTTGTCTTTTCTTTTTTTTGGTTGTGTCCTGTTTTGTTTAAGCTTATCTTCGATCTGGTTTATAAACAGTGATTGCTCTCTTTGAATATATCGGCCAAAAATCCTTCTGTTTTTTGCCCAGCTGAAATACAATTCCTCCTTTGCCCGGGTCATTGCAACATAAAAGAGCCTTCGCTCTTCCGATAGGTCCGTCTTTGCATGACCTGCTCTTTCGTAAGGTATGTAACCGGTTTCACAGCCGGAAATAAAAACCACAGAAAATTCTAATCCTTTAGCTGCGTGTAAGGTCATCAACGAAACCTTTTCAACCTGTGAATCATAAAGATCTGTATCTTTTTCAAGGGCCAAAGAGGATAGAAAATCGAGGGTGTCCATTCCTGATGCCTCTGAAAAACCAACAATTCTATTAAAAAATTCAGCTGAATCCGGGTTTGTATTTATCTTTTTCAAAATCGGCACATTTTCGGATAAATATAACAGTTTCTTGGAAACTGAAATGCTTTCGATTGCGCCGGCAAGTGCAAAAATATTTTTTGGAATATCTTGGAATTTTATTTGCTGGTTTCTACTCATGCCGTGTATCGGATGCCACCGCGCTTTCTGTAATGCTTCCTTTAAACCAAACCCTCTGGCATACGCCCAGTTTTTGAAAGAGGTGATCACTTTTTTTCTTACCCCTGTCCCTAAACCTGCCATCGCCCTTTCTAAATCTAAATATGAACCAACCCCCTCTATAATTTTCAACAAAGAAATGATTTCCGGTATATATTTCATATAATAGGTCCGGTCTTTGTTGACGATTTGATGGGGGATACCGGATTTATTGAAGACATCGGCGAGGACCCTTCCTTGATCGTTCGTTCGGTATAAGACAGCAAAGTCCGAAAAACTTCTCCCTTTTTGTCCGTCCCCATTTTCTATCCACCCAAAATCTAAAGAGTGATACCCAGTTCCACCGATCTGTTTTTCGATAACGATTGAGATGGCTTCCGCTTCGCTTTTTTCAGAAGTGTTTTCTAAAATACCGATCGTTTTAACACCATCGAGGCCGGAAAAGACCCTCGCCTTTGAGGTGCTGTGCCGGTGACCTTTTATAATTTGATGGGAGGCTTTAAGGATGATTTCAGTGGAACGGTAGTTTCGGGTAAGGTTAATTGTCTTGGCTTCGGGGTGATCGGTAACAAATAGTTCAAAAAAACGAACATCCGATCCCCTGAATCCATAGATGGCCTGATCAGGATCACCGATAACACATATGTTCTTATCAGATTCCGATTCAACCGGGGTTGATAGCATCTTTATCAGACGATACTGAGCATAATTAATGTCTTGGTACTCATCAACAAAAATAGATTTGAATCTGTTCTGGTAGGTTTTTCTTGTCTCTTTGTCGGTTTCAAATAGACGGACCACCCTAAAAATAAGTTCTTCATAATCAAAGAGCTTCTGGATGCATAAAAGATGCTGATAGGTCTTGTAGACCCTTTGAAATGTTTCAATTTCTGATTGATCAACGAGCATCTGAAGGTCATCGTTGGGGTCGAGTATCTGCTGCTTTGCAAGAATGATTTTATCTAAAAATGACAGGGGATCGGTGGAAATATCATCCCCCTTATTTTCGATCAATTTTATCGCATCTAAAACGATTGTTTTCCGGTCATGGTCATCAATAATTGTCCCACCGGATGAAACATCCTTATTCTTGTTTTGATCTTTTAAAATTGTATAACAAAGGGAATGAAATGTAGTGACCAAAGGCATGGCGGTCGCCTCAGTCAGCAAAAGACGGAATCTGTCATTCATCTCCTGGGCCGCTTTGTTGGTGAATGTAACTGCAAGAATCTCTTCAGGCAACACCCTGTTATCATGAATAAAATAGGCAACTTTATGGGTGAGGGTTCGTGTCTTTCCGGTTCCGGGTCCTGCGATGATTAACAAGGGACCTTTATTATATTGAATCGCTTTTTGTTGCTCGGGGTTCAAATCATTTAAAATGGTTTCCTTTGCCGAAAAATACGATTGTCTCAATCGTTTGCAGTTTGAATCGAATTGTGAATATAAAAAATGGTTTTCAGCGGTGGTTTCCACCGGGTCTGTTCCTTTCAAAAGATAGTTTTTAAACGAAACAGCTGGCGATAAATCGGATGTTGGAATGCTAAAAAGTGTTTTTTGACCTAACAGTTGTAAACGTTCTGAGGTCTCAAAAAACTTTATTTTTCCAAATTCCCCATCATACCCAGGCAAAATTTTTACCTCTTTTTTCCGCATTCTTTTTACGGCTTCTCCAAGCATGGGAATACCTGCTGAATCGATGTTTTTTAGAGATAACTTTTGAAGAATATCAAATTCGGTGCCCAGTTTGCTGAGCAGTTTATTATAACTCAATTTGACCTTTTTAGACCCCGAACCCACTTCGAGTATTTCGGATAAAATTTCTTTCAACGGTATCACAGGATAAAAAGGACTGGTTTTTTCCGGCTTTATTCCCTCGGGTCGGTCTGCAAGTTCTTCAATCCGGTAAAGCACACCTTGTGTGACTTCTTTTCCACAAACCGGACAGATTCCATTGTTCTTTTTGGTTTGTTTTGGCCAAAACCGCACCTTACACTTTCGATGCCCATCCAAATGGTATTTCCCTTCTTCAGGATAAAACTCAATTGTGCCTAAAAATTGTTTCGGATTGCCTTCTTTTAAGGCGGAACGTATGGCTTGATAAGAGATATCTGTGTCAAAAAGATTAGCTTCACGGCCCAGTTTATCGGGGGAGTGGGCATCTGAATTGGATACGAGGGTAAGATGATCAAGGCCGGACACACGCCAATTCATGGCTGGATCAGATGAAAGTCCGGTTTCAACCGCAAAAACATGGGGAGTGAGATCTTCAAAACACTCGTCTAAAGAATTAAAACCAGACTTAGAACCCAAAAGGGAAAACCATGGAGTCCATATATGGGCCGGAATGAGATATCCGTCATCCGATGTATCAAGAAGTATTTCGAGTAGGTTTCTGACATCCAAACCCAATATCGGTCTCCCATCTGACTTTATATTTCCAATTCGATTTAATTTTGTGTTGAATTTTTCAACCAATTCAATAGCGGGTAGACATACCAGATTATGATTTTTTCGAGTTTTACCCCTCTTTTTATATATATTGCTGATTTCACACGATAAAATAAAATAAACAGTTCCACGGCATGCGCGGGGCACTTGTTCGTCACATCGCTTGGACAAATCCTCTTTCAATTTAAAAAGTCCGTCTCCAATCGGCACCAGTTTTTCCTTGATTTCTGAAAACCAACCAGGGTGAGTAAAATCTCCGGTTCCAACCACCGAAATACCTTTTAGTTGTGATAAAATGTATAAATTTTCTAAATCTAGATTCTTTGAGGTGGCCCTCGAGAATTTTGAATGCACATGAAAATCTGTATAAAATTTCACTATATCACCTAACCCGGACTATCCGGTTGTAGCGAAGTGGAAATCCCGATTTATTTTTGTATATGTGAGATACAATTTTGATTTATATTTTTTCAACACCAATAACAAATAACTGACAACGAATAACATTTCATAGGGTTTTGACTCGATTAGTATAATATTGAATATTGAAGTCCGAATAATCAAGAAACAACGGGAACAACTGTCATTATATGAGCAATAGTGTGTCATACGATTTTAAACTATTGTTTTTCTTGTCAGCCTCTGGTAATTAGTATATATTGTAATTTAAGACTATTTTAATACTATATATTGTAGTATGCTCGGATTTCGTTTATATATAGTTTGGACGTCGGCATCTGTTATTTTATGTTGATATTTTGTCAATAATTTGTTGCTTCATAGATAATTATTTTTTAGGTCAATAACAGTTCGTTTATTGACATTTTATTGACATTTTTTATCAAATTTAAAATATAATTTTAATTATAAAACAAATAAGTTAAAAACTTATTATTATCTATTTACATCGTATATTCTTTCTTGTTCTTAATATAAATAACTTAAGGGAAGTTATATGGAATTTACAATAAATAAAAATGATATCATCGATATATTATCAAAAATTCAAGGATTAACCGGACGAAAAAGCAGTCTGGCCATAACTGAGAGTCTGTTAATTAAAACAAATAGCTCAAGTATTACAGTCACGGCTACAGATCTTGAAACCGGTTTTGAAGGGATCTATGCGGCAAATATTGAATCTAAAGGCACCATCGCTATAAATTCGAGAAAATTTTATGAAATTGTCAGAGATTTTCCAAGTGATGAAATTCGAGTTTGTGAAGCAGAAAACCATTGGATAGAAATAGGTAACCAAAATGTACAATACCATATTGTGGGAATGAATCCTGAAGATTTTCCTGATATTCCGCATATTGAGGAGGTCGATTACTTTGAGATTAATTCAATAGCATTTATAAAAATGATAGAAAAAACCATTATAATTACAGTTGGTTCTGATGATAAACGGACCCATGTTAATGGGATTTATTTTGAGCGGATATTCAATCAAGATGAGAAAAAAATTCGGATGGTTTCAACTGATGGAAGCCGTCTCGCACTTGTCGATTATACCTATGATAAAAATATTGAACTACCAGAAGGACAGGCTGTTCTTATTCCGAAAAAAGGGTTGGGTGAGGCAAGTAAATTTTTAAAACCAACAGAAACCATTCTTATAGGCGTTAAAGGAAATAATTTTATTATAAAAAAAGATAAAGAAACCATGATAATTCGCCTTCTTGAAGGAAGTTTTCCCAAATACCATGATATAATTGTCAAAGAAAAAGCCCACCAGATCAAGTTCGATCGGCAATTGTTTTTAATGATGCTAAAAAGGATGTCGATACTCTCCTCAGATGATTATAAGGGGGTCATTTTAAATTTCAAAAAAAACAAGCTGATGATAACAACAACCAATCCTGATATTGGAGAATCCAAAGAAGACACCGACATCGATTTTGACGGAAAACCTATGGAGATTTCCTTTAATCCAAGATACTTTATCGAAATGGTGAATGTTATTGATGAGAGTCATATCATTTTACGTATAATAGATGAAGAGAAACCCTGTCAAATCGAAGGGGTTGACGACAAAAGTTTTTTAGGCGTGATTATGCCCATGAGAATATGATGGATGAGATTAAATATAACGAAGATAGCATAGAGGTACTGGAAGGTCTCGAAGCTGTTAGATTAAGACCTTCAATGTATATTGGAAATATTGACATGGAGGGGCTTCATCACCTTGTATACGAAGTTGTTGACAACAGCATTGATGAAGCAATGGCCGGGTATTGTGATTTAATAAGGGTAACGCTTCATACAGACAACAGTGTAACGGTCGAAGATAACGGTAGAGGAATTCCGACCGGAATTCACAGAACCGAACAAGTCCCTGCGGTTGAAGTGGTGATGTGTAAGCTTCACGCAGGCGGCAAATTTGATGACAAATCATACAAGGTGTCGGGGGGTCTTCATGGGGTCGGCGTCTCTGTAGTCAACGCGCTTTCTATATTGCTTGAGGTGACAATCTACTCGGAGGGGAAAAAGTTTTTTCAGACCTATGAAAAGGGTAGAAAGAAAAGCGAATTACACGTAGTTGGAAAGACTGAAAAACATGGAACAAAAATTCACTTTATGCCGGACACAGAAATTTTCATCGTCGATAATTTTAGTTATGAGATTCTAACCCGCAGGCTTAGAGAGCTCGCTTTTTTAAACAAAGGATTGAAAATAATCATAGAAGATGAAAGATCGGATAAAAAAGATGAGTTTTATTATAAGGGAGGAATAAAATCTTTTGTCGAATATTTAAACAGGAGACACTCAGCACTGCATCGGCCTATACTGATCGAGGGGGTCAAAAACGATGTGCAGATCGAAGTTGCGATTCAGTATAACGATACATTTTCTGAAAAAATATTTTCATTTGCAAACAACATCAATACTGTGGAAGGTGGTTTTCATCTAATCGGCTTTAAAGCTGCGCTGACCCGTACAATAAATCAATACATAACCAACGGAAGCGTTCCTAAAAATCTTCAGGAAAAAATTAACGGAGAAGATATCCGGGAAGGGCTGACATCAATTATTAACCTAAGAATACAATCCCCACAGTTTGAAGGTCAGACCAAGACAAAGCTTGGAAACAGCGAAGTTAAAGGTCTAGTCGAGTCTTTGGTTAATGAAAAGTTTAGCATGTTTTTGGAAGAGAATCCAAAAACCGCAAAAAAAATCTTGGCCAAAGCGGTCGATGCCGCACGAGCAAGGGATGCGGCAAAACGAGCCAGGGATATTGCCAGAACCAAAGGTTCCCTAATTGATTCAACTCTTCCGGGTAAACTTGCAGAATGTCAAATTTCAGATCCATCTCAACGGGAACTCTTCCTAGTGGAAGGAGATTCAGCAGGGGGTAGTGCAAAACAGGGAAGAGACAGAAAGTTTCAGGCTATCCTGCCCCTAAAAGGAAAAATATTAAATGTGGAAAAAGCCCGTTTTGATAAAATTTTGAGCAGCGAAGAAATAAAAAATATAATAACAGCACTGGGGACCGGTGTCGGTAGTGAAGAATATAACATTGATAAAATAAGGTATCATAAGATAATTATAATGACAGATGCGGACGTGGATGGATCCCATATCCGGGCGCTTCTTTTGACCTTTTTTTATCGACAAATGTCTGATTTATTGAAGAAAGGTTACCTCTACATTGCGCAACCGCCCCTTTTTAGAATAGGCAAGGGGAAAAACAAGGTCTATCTTAAAGATGAAATGGAATTTAATGATCATATTTTAAAAAAAATATGCGATCAAAAAAGTGTAAAGGTTGAAAAGACAAATGAAATGTTAGCCGGGCACGCATTTTACCTTCTTATTGGTGATCTTTCAGAGTATTTTTCTATTTTATCAAAAATAGTCAGGAGAGGCATTCCTGAAGATCTTGTTGAATCTTTGATCAGAGAAGGGGTAGAAGATAAAAAATTTCTTAAGAATAAAGAAAAAATGTCAAATCTAAAGGATGTTCTGGATAAAAAAGCGTATCAGGTAAGCGAACTGAGTTGGAACGAAGAGCGGGGCATATATGAAATTATAGTGTCATTGCCGAGTGAAAAAAAACAAATTGGACCAATAACAAACGAATCGGATAAAAATCTTCGACAGATAAAAATAGGCAGAGGTTTGGTTTATTCTTCTGATTTTCAAAAAAGTGCCGTTATCGGGAAAAAGATATTCAGATATGACCATTCAAGGTTTTTAGTTTTTAAAAACGACAATAAAACGGAATCGATTCTTGTCAATAACCATAGGGAGCTTTTTGATTTTATGGTAAAAGAAGGTAGAAAAGGCCTCTCAATACAACGATATAAAGGTCTGGGCGAGATGAACCCGGTACAATTGTGGGAAACAACGATGAATCCGGAAAACAGAACCCTTCTCCGGGTAAAGGTTGATGACGACGTGGAAACCGATGAAATTTTTACAATTCTTATGGGGGACGAGGTTGAACCCAGAAGAGATTTTATACAAAAAAATGCCCTGGAGGTAAGCACGCTGGATATATAAACAAATTGTATGTTCCGGAATATTTTCCAATTCAACACTTCTTGTTCATTCCAATACACACCGCTTCTAAGCAATCGATGACTTCTTTATCACACGCAATCAAATTTTTTTCACTCCGCAATAAATTACAGAGAGGAGAAGATGAACATTCACAAAATAGACGCAAGAGATCTACCTGATTTGTGGTTTCAGGCGGTAAACGACATTCTTGATTACGGCCGAAAATTTAAAATTGATCGAGGGTCATATGCAGGCCAAAAACGTCTTGAGTACGACTATTTTACAGGTCATGTAAAATATCCTGGAACGATTCCGCTCATTCCCGATATTCCACCGTCCTGTGGCATCCCCAACCCTGTCGAACATGATTACCTCTATGGAGGAGAAGGATACGAAAGGGCATACATCGAGTATCTCATGTCATCTAGAAAAGAACCCGGTGAATCGTATACCTACGGCGAAAGACTGACAAAGGCTCCCCTTGCGGGCGACAAGCTGGCGTGGTGGAAAGAGAAGAATGCGGAGATCATTGACGCCCGTGAAGTCGATGGGAATGTGCTTTTTGAAGAGAATGACCAGCTGTACCTAAACCAGATTGAATGGGTTATCGACACCTATAAAAAACATGGGGAAAGAAACAACCAAATGGTTTTACAGGTGGCCCACCCCTCTGATCTCACTTTATTAGACCCACCGTGTTTGAGATCTATAGATACCAGAATTCAGGATGATACCCTTTATTTCTTTGTTTATTTTAGGTCATGGGACCTTTGGAATGGTTTTCCGGCAAACCTAGGGGCAATCCAAAACCTAAAAGAGTATATGGCCGGTGAGATTGGGGTGAAAGATGGTGAAATGATTGTTGAGAGCAAAGGCCTCCACCTATATGGATATACAGAAGATCTTGCCAAACTAAGATGTCTGAAAATGTAAAACATATCCAAGGGGGTGAGCAAAATTATCCATAGTTTTGCACGAAGCTTTTCTTGCTTAGCGCGTCTGCCTCAATTTTATATTTTCTATCAGTTGCTGTGAGTAATGTACGCTGATTACAAAAATAATTCAGGAGGAAAAAATGATAATATTTTCAAAGCAGTCGATTTTGATGATTGTTTTTAGCATAGTCTTTTTGTTTGCAATGGAATCTATCGCAGCAGGAAGTGGGATGCGGTACTCGATCGTGGTTGAGAAATTTAAAAATCGATCTAGCTGGCGGGGACAATGGCATCTCGGAGATGCCTGGGGCGCAGTCTTGACCGACAGTTTGAACAACACCGGACGATTTATTGTCCTGGGTGAGAACGATATGAGAAAAGAAGCCCTTGCCGAACAGGATTTTGCAGCGAGTGACCGGGCAGCCGGAGGTGGAAAAAAGGTGGTTACGGGCCAGATGACACCCGCACAGTTACTCGTAAAAGGCAATATCACCCATTTTGATCCCGGAACCAGTGGCGGCAAAGGTGGTGTGGGGTTCGGCGGGATCAGGATAGGGGTGAAGGGGGGTACAGCTGAGATAAACGCGGTCATGTATATCATCGATTCCAGCACCGGACAGGTAATGGCATCCAAAAAGGTCTATGGAAAGTTCACAAAAAGAGGCTTGTCCATTGGTGTTTCCAAGCATGGATTTGCCGGAAATGTCAGTGGATTCAAAAAGACCAATACCGGGAAAGCCGTTGAAATGGCAGTCGATCAGGGGGTTGATTTTTTGATCTCCAAGCTGGAGGATATTCCCTGGACGGGAAGTGTCATTTTAAAAAAAGGACATAAGGTTTATATTAATCGGGGTATCAGGGAGGGTGTAACCAAAGGACAGACTTTCGATGTGGGCGAAATGGAGATATTAAGGGACCCTGATACCGGTGAAGTGCTTGATGCAGGCATGGAGTCAGC
>Ga0187833_10005530_pt1 | contig 11907 bp, 12 predicted proteins | sample ETNtaG_37_FD_167968 | JGI IMG/M metagenome (GOLD analysis project Ga0187833, IMG submission 167968) | Marine microbial and viral communities from oxygen minimum zone, Eastern Pacific Ocean - ETNP2014_SV_400_PacBio MetaG (Illumina Assembly) | ecosystem: Environmental > Aquatic > Marine > Hypoxic... | reverse complement strand
GACGCGTCTGAACTTGGGAACCTAACAAGAGCATGTGACCTCTGGGGCATGACGTCGGTAGTTCGTATCAACACCAACGAACAGGGTTTGATTTACCGGACTCTCGACCGTGGGGCCCAAGCTATCGTAGTGCCACACGTAAATAACGCTATCGAAGCTCAAAACGTGGTCGAAGGTGGCAAGTTCTCTCCAATCGGAAAGCGCGGGATGTTCACCAGTCGACAAGGACTAGGTGTACCGGACTACTTCGACCGAGCCAATGACCAGACGATGTTGATTGTGTTGATAGAAGACATCATTGCCTGGGAGAACCTAGATGAAATAATTGCGATCGAAAACATTGATGTCTTCTTCGTTGCTCCATCAGACTTTGCTTCTTCTATGGGGCACATAGGTGACCCCCAACACCAAGATGTACAAGAGAAAATTAACAACTCTCTGTCCAGAATTGTTGCCGAAGGACGAAATGCTGGCACACTCGCCTCAAACGAAAATGTAGCCAGATACGTAAAAATGGGTGTCAAGTTCTTTTTAACAGGGATCGGCCCTTGGATTGAGAATGGTTTTAGTCAATTTATCGCAAACACCCAGTCAGCAAATTGAGTTTAATTTCTTCGGATTTGTATCTTTTTTTAGACAATTGAGTCCTCTTTTCATAATACGTATAGGATTAATTCCCCATACTATCAGGTGGACCACTTTTTGGGGGGAGGACCAGTGTATACTTCTGGCTGCGGAATTGGGAGCGATTCCGTTTAAAACAACTACCCTGCTTTGATACGGCAGTGAGAGGCCAAGATCCTACAAACCAAAGGCCTTTCGATAAGATACGAGAGAGTTGGTCTTCAGATATGGGTAGCTATACGGTAGCAGAATATTACGTTTGTATGGGGTTGAGGGGTATTGAGCCGGGCATCCTGCGATTAGTGATTTTACTGGAACTCCAGTAATCCTTTGGTTTCAACGGATTTTATTGACACTTTAATCTCATCCGTTAATATAGTGAGCTTGCCTTGCAAGCAGGAGGTCGTCAGTTCGATTCTGATATCCTCCACCACGGTTTGGTGAATTGGAGGGAGTCCCTTTTGAGGGATTGCCTCCGGTTCATGACCGGGAAGTTCTTTGACAATTTATTTTAGCGATTTTAGATGAGAGACCCGAGATCAGTGTTGAGGGTTTCTCAGGGTTGACAGTAGATCTGCAAGTCAAGCAGAAAGGGCACAAGGCGGATGCCTTGGCTCCGGGAAGCGAAGAAGGACGCGGCCAGCTGCGATAAGCCTCGGGGAGGAGCAAACATCCTTTGATCCGGGGATTTCCGAATGGGGAAACCCGCACAGGTGTTGAGCCTGTGCACTGTCATCTGAATACATAGGATGCCAGAGCAAACCCAGGGAACTGAAACATCTCAGTACCTGGAGGAAGAGAAATCAACCGAGATTCCCTCAGTAGCGGCGAGCGAACGGGGATAAGCCCAAACCGTCGGGTGCGCCCGGCGGGGTTGTAGGACCGTCAACGAAGTGGAGTACGAAGGTTAGCTGAAGTGTCTGGGAAGGCACGGCATAGAGGGTTAGACCCCCGTAAGCGAAAGCTGGAAGACCTGCGAGACGGCACCTGAGTAGGGCGGGACACGTGGAACCCCGTCTGAATCTGGGGGGACCTCCCTCCAAGGCTAAATATTACCCGGAGACCGATAGTGAACCAGTACCGTGAGGGAAAGGTGAAAAGCACCTCGAACAGAGGAGTGAAATAGTTCCTGAAACCTTGTGTCTACAAGCAGTGGAAGCCTTTAGGGGCGACCGCGTGCCTTTTGCATAATGAGCCAACGAGTTGTCCGTCGGCGGCTAGGTTAAGCCAATGGTGTAGCCGCAGCGAAAGCGAGTCTGAATAGGGCATTCAGTCGCCGGCGACAGACCCGAAACCGAGTGATCTATCCCTGTCCAGGTTGAAGCCTGGGTAAGACCAGGTGGAGGACCGAACCAATGTGCCTTAAAAAGTGCTTGGATGAGGTGGGGATAGGAGTGAAAGGCTAATCAAACTCGGAGATAGCTGGTTCTCCCCGAAACCTATTTAGGTAGGGCCTCGCGGTAGGCCGCCGGAGGTAGAGCACTGGATGGACTAGGGCCCCCACCAGGGTACCAAACCCAACCAAACTGCGAATGCCGGTAAGTCGGTCCGCGGGAGTCAGACGGCGGGAGCTAACTTTCGTCGTCGAAAGGGAAACAACCCAGACCGTCAGCTAAGGCCCCCAAGTCATGGCTAAGTGGGAAAGGAAGTGGGAACGCCCAGACAACCAGGAGGTTAGCTTAGAAGCAGCTACCCTTTAAAGAAAGCGTAATAGCTCACTGGTCAAGCGGGCCTGCACCGAAAATATAACGGGGCTCAAGCCATGCGCCGAAGCTGCGGATTGTCTCTTAGGAGACAGTGGTAGGGGAGCGTTCCCCGTGCGGCGAAGCTGTGGTGGAAACCATGGTGGAGCGCGGGGAAGTGAGGATGTTGGCATGAGTAACGAAAATGCGGGCGAGAAACCCGCACGCCGAAAGTCCAAGGGTTCCTGGGCCAGGTTAATCCGCCCAGGGTTAGTCGGCACCTAAGGCGAGGCCGAAAGGCGTAGTCGAAGGAAAACCGGTTCATATTCCGGTACTTGCGGTGACGCGTGATGGAGGGACGCAGGAGGATAGGTCGGCCGGGTGATGGATGTCCCGGTTTAAGACGGTAGCCGGAAGCTTCAGGTAAATCCGGAGCTTCAACGGCGAGAGTCGATGACGAGAGGCTTTGCCTCACAAAGCGATTGATTCCACACTGCCAAGAAAAGCTTCTAAGCATAGTCACAGCAAACCGTACCCCAAACCGACACAGGTGGACTGGTAGAGAATACCAAGGCGCTTGAGAGAAACCATGTTAAGGAACTCTGCAAATTAACTCCGTACCTTTGGAAGAAGGAGTGCCCACAAAGTGAAGGGGCTTGCCCCTGGAGCTTAGCTGGGTCGCAGTGACCAGGCCTGGCCGACTGTTTAGCAAAAACATAGCACTCTGCAAACTCGCAAGAGGAAGTATAGGGTGTGACGCCTGCCCGGTGCCGGAAGGTTAACAGGAGAGGTCAGCTTACGCGAAGCCTCGAATCGAAGCCCCGGTAAACGGCGGCCGTAACTATAACGGTCCTAAGGTAGCGAAATTCCTTGTCGGGTAAGTTCCGACCTGCACGAATGGCGTAACGATCCGGGCGCTGTCTCAACGTGGTTCTCAGTGAAATTGAAATAGCGGTGAAGATACCGTTAACCCGCAGCAAGACGGAAAGACCCCGTGAACCTTTACTGCAGCTTGGCAGTGGATTCGGGAAGAGCTTGTGTAGGATAGGTGGGAGGCTTAGAAGTCGGTGCGCCAGCGCCGGTGGAGCCGTCCTTGAAATACCACCCTGGTTTTTTCGGAATTCTAACCTCGTCCCGTGATCCGGGACAGGGACCCTGCCTGGTGGGCGGTTTGACTGGGGCGGTCGCCTCCCAAAGCGTAACGGAGGCGCGCAATGGTTCCCTCAGAGTGATTGGAAACCACTCGTAGAGTGCAAAGGCATAAGGGAGCCTGACTGCGAGAGAGACATCTCAAGCAGGGACGAAAGTCGGTCTTAGTGATCCGGTGGTTCCTTGAGGAAGGGCCATCGCTCAACGGATAAAAGGTACTCCGGGGATAACAGGCTAATCGCGCCCAAGAGTTCACATCGACGGCGCGGTTTGGCACCTCGATGTCGGCTCATCGCATCCTGGGGCTGAAGCAGGTCCCAAGGGTATGGCTGTTCGCCATTTAAAGCGGTACGCGAGCTGGGTTCAGAACGTCGTGAGACAGTTCGGTCCCTATCTGCTGTGGGCGTAGGAGATCTGAAGGAATCTGCTCTTAGTACGAGAGGACCGGAGTGGACGAACCTCTGGTGATCCGGTTGTTCCGCCAGGAGCACCGCCGGGTAGCTATGTTCGGAAGGGATAACCGCTGAAAGCATCTAAGCGGGAAGCCCCTCCTGAGAGCGATCTCCCGGACTTATGTCCCTTAAGGTCACAGGTAGACTACCTGTTTGATAGGCCGGGGGTGGAAGCATGGCAACATGTGAAGCCGACCGGTACTAAGCGACCGTGTGGCTTGACTTGAATATCCTGAAAAAACCCTCAACCCTGTACTCAGGTACATTCTCATCTGAAGACCCGCCTTCGAGGGCCGGTGCCCAAGGCAGGGGGGAAACACCTGTTCCCATCCCGAACACAGAAGTAAAGCCCCCTCGTAACCATGGTACTGCCGGGCTTCCCGGTGGGAGAGTAGGTCGGTGCCGACTCTCGATGACGGGTTTTCGGATACATACAGGCGCGTAGCTCAGTGGGAGAGCGCTACCCCGACACGGTAGAGGTCGGCGGTTCAATCCCGCCCGCGCCTACCAATTTTGTCCTACAAGATGGAGGAGCCATAGGGATAAGACGTTCTAAGTTACCGATGAGGTCAGATGATAGCGCGAGGGTCAACGATCAGATCAATGTTCCTGAAGTACGCGTTGTCGATGGTGAAGGTGGACAACTTGGTATCATGAGCATTGAAGAAGCTCTGGAACAATCGCTTGAAGCGGGGATGGATCTGGTAGAAGTATCACCCAAATCAAAACCTCCGGTTTGCCGAATGATGGATTTCGGCAAGTACAAATACCAACAAAGCAAGAAACAGCACGCAGCACGGCAGAATCAAAAGACGATCCATTTAAAGGAAGTCAAGATGAAGCCAAAGATTGAAGAACATGATTTTCAATTTAAAGTCCGGAACGCACTTAGATTTTTAGAAGAAGGGGACAAGGTTAAAGTCAATATCATGTTTTTTGGAAGAATGATGGCACATAAGGATTTAGGATTGGTACTGATGGAAAAATTTGAAAATGCCATCGGTGAAGCAGGAATTGTAGAGCAACCCGTCCGCAATGAGGGCAGATCGATGTTCATGATCATGGCTCCTCCCAAGAAAAAATAAAGAAATGAAAGCCAAAACACATCGAGGCGCAGCAAAACGTTTCAAGAAAACCGGGAACGGAAAATTTAAAAGGAAAAGAGCATTCCTTCGTCACGGCATGCGGAAACGGTCCCAGGACTGCAAAAGAGTACTCCGGAAAAAAACTCATGTTTCGGACTCGGATGTAATGGCAATCAGTTTAATGCTCCCTAACGGCTGAGGAAATACCAATGAGAGTTAAAAGGGCAGTACAGGCAAGAAAGAGAAAGAAAGCATACTTTGAAGCGGCCAAAGGGTATCGGGGAGGACGTTCCCGGCTTTGGCGAACGGTCAAAGATGCAGTCGAACGTTCCAGGGAATACAGTTTCCGTGACCGCAAAGTCAGGAAGCGGGATTTTCGCAGATTATGGATTACCAGAATAAACGCGGCAGTTCGTGAACATGGAATGAATTACAGCCAATTCATTCATGGTTTGCAACAGGCGGAAATAGATCTTGACCGCAAGGCACTGGCTCATCTTGCGATGGAAGAGCCAGAGTTGTTTGCAAAAATCGCAGGCGAGGCCAAAGAGAAACTCGCCGCCTGAAATTTCAGGAATTGCTCTTCTAGGGGGCTAATATTTCACTCAGGGTTCGCCCCCCTTTTTCACGACATTCTTCCATCCAACTCAGTCCAGAAGAAACACTCTTCGGGCTCATCGCTCGTATCATTTCGGTGTAATCACGGTTGGTCGTTTGAACCGATTTCAAGAGTTCGGAAGTAAGATCTTCTGGAGCTGGAAAATCCCGCGTTTTATTTATCTCAAAAGCTTCTTCAAGTTTTGGCCAGCAAGAAAGGATCAATTGCTGGTTTTCGTACTCCCTGGTCTGCCCTTTTTGTTGTTCAATCAGAACGAGTGATTGCTCAATGAGCCCAAAGTAATGCTGAATCTGCTTAACCCGTTCCTCATAATTGAGGAGCAGCATCCGTAAAGCGGCTTCATAAAGTGCCCGGGTTTCGGCATTTTGTGCGATCACTCCGAGTCGAATTTGACGGTACCAGTTGATGAAGGCACAAAGTTCTCCCAAATAGTTGAACTGTGATGAGAGGGTTTTCCGAACCCCGGAAAGGATCCGGAAATCCCGGGTAATGACACGGCGGGAGAGGGCCTGCCCCGTGTGCAGGCCTTTTGGAAGTTTTCCATGAATCCGAATACCAGCCGCTGTGGATGCTCCGAAGCTGGCTTCCAAAGGCCCAAGCAGGCTATTGTTCCCACCAATGAAAAGTCTTTCACGGTTAAGGAACACACCTTCAACAACATTTCCAAATAGTGATGCCGTGGCCTTGTCACCAGAGGGTGTAAAATTGAAATGAATGCTTCCGCTGCCGATTTCGCTGAAAGCGCCCAGTTCCGGTCCTGTGCCTCCGGAAACCAGGGCATCACAGAAATTGATGTTGCTTCCGAGGGTAACCCAGGGAAGCAGTAGAGTCATTTTGGTATCGGTGTGCTGGGCGGATGAGGCGTCTTCTTCGTACAGTGTTCCTTTACGAGTTCGGAAGCCGTATCCTGTTGTGAAATCATTCACTGTTGTTTCCTTGCCCAGGAAAACCGTTTCTTCTGAAGTTCCACAACCGAGAACGGTGTTTGGACCGGTGAACGTATCCTTCAAGGTTACCGGCCCCAGAGTCCCCACCTGACTTCCTCTTCCCACGAAACTGTTGAAGACGGAGACTGGTCCAGCAATTCCAATTTCAGAACCTTCACCAATGAAGGACCCTTCACCCTCGATTCTGGAAAAAGGATGGAAAACGGATCCTTTTCCAAATTTTTCAGGATTGAGGGATCTTTCGATTTGCACCGATCCTGGATCAGGCATGATGATTCCCTGGTCCCTGAATTTTTTCAGTTCCTGAGTCGAATGATACTGGAGTGGTTCTTTCATCAGGAATGTCAACGGTTGTCCAGGGTTTCCACTTCATTCCGGGGAATCCCCAGAAAATAGAGAAGGGCATCGAGATTAGGCAGGGAGAGACTTCCGGCGGCTCTTTCACGCAGGAAACGGTTTGCATTAAACGCAATACCAAGACTGGCTTCAGAGAGCATTTCCAGATCGTTTGCTCCGTCTCCTACAGCGATCACCTGTTCTGCAGGTATTTTTTCACGCAGAGAAACTTCTCGGAGCAGATGGGCCTTCATCGGACCATCAATGACATCTCCCAGAATTCTTCCAGTTAGAAATCCGTTCTTGATTTCAAGGGTATTGGCTAGGCCATAATCGAGGTCAAAACGTGAGCGGATGTGATCAATGACGATGCTGAAACCTCCGCTCACAATACCGATTTTATACCCCAGCATTTTCAGGATCCTGATCAGTCTTTCAACACCAGGCGTGTACGGAATGTTCAGGATCAATCGCTGCAAATCGCTCATCCGGACTCCCTTCAGAGTCTCGACACGCTGAATCAGGGATTCTCTGAAATCAAGCTCACCATTCATGGCCTGGGTCGTGATTTTTCGGACTTTTTCTTCAGAACCGGCAAGTCTACTGATTTCGTCAATCATTTCGCACTGGATAAAGGTTTTATCAGCATCGAGAAAGATCAAACGCTTGTTGCGTCGAAATAGGTTGTCAGGCTGAAGTGCCAGGTCAAGTTGATGCTGCATCCTCAGTTCAAGCAACTCACTCATCAACTGCTGACGCACGACAGGCAGGTTGGCAACCAATTTAATCTCGAAGACCTGGACTCCATCTGCTTCTAAAGGACTGATTGATTTGACCCTCAGATTCTGACTGCGTAAATGCATGAGCAGAGAATTGAGCAACTGTGGAGGGATTCCCTTACCAAGAAGAGTCAGGATGTAGGAATGCCGATTGGAGTCGCCGGAAAATTCAGAAATGTTGTGCAAATCCACTTTGACGGAATCCAGTTTTTCCAGATCGCTTTTTAAGCCGACTAATTCTTTTTCTTCAATTTCAATCAGGAGTAGGAGTGAGAAGTGACCCTGCAAGGTCTGTTGATGCATCTGATTCAGGGTACTTCGTGACCTTTCCAAAATTGAAAAGACCTGCTCCAGCAGGGTTTCCCGGTCCGTTCCCTGAAGGTTGAGTAGAAATTTTGATTGATTGGAGGATACTGGTTGCACAAATGTTTTTCCTGAGTGTTGGAGGTCTGTCTCATTCAAGATTTGTTTCATGTTCGGCCTTCATCATTTGAGACATGATCCGCCATGGCTTGAACCAGGTGTTCAAAATCCTGGACTTCCGGTTGAATCTCAACTTTCAATCCATGGCTAACAGCAGCGGATGCCGTGATTTCACCAAGGCATGCGACTTTCAAAGAATTGGACCATTCGCAGTCCCAATGAGAAGGAATAATGGAGAAAAGATTCCTAACCGCAGAAGCACTGGCCAAAACAATCCAGTCCAGCCTTTTGAGACGAAGAAGTTGCAGAAATGGAGAAAAATCTGTTTTTGGTATGCGGTTACAATAAACTGTTGAAATCATGACTTCAGCATTCATTTTGAGTAACTCTTCCTGGAGTGTGTATCTTGGTTCTTCAGCCTGAACCAGCCAGAAACATAATCCCGAGGGATTTAATTGTTTTAATTCTTGAATGAGCCCTTCGCTTTGATGATGTGAGGGAATCAAATCCGTTTCAATTTGTTTTTGGCGAAGCGCCTCTTCGGCTGCAGGAAAGCAGGCAATGCGAAGGGATTTCAAGATCTTTGTCGAAACACCCAACTCCACAAGTCGCTTAAAGGTAAATAATACACCATTTCTACTGGTGAATACCACCCAGTCAATTTTATTTAACTGATTCAAGGCCTCGTCAAATGAATCCCAAGAATCCGGAGGATGAATACTGATCAGGGGATGGTTATGTACTTCTGCACCAAGACCAATCAGTTTTTCCGAGAGTGAATGGTCAGAACTTTCCTGACGGGTGACCAGGATATTCTGACCTTTCAAAGGGGTAGGATTTTTGAGTATAGCATTCACCCTGATCAAAAATGTAGAATCCGGTAAATCAGTTGCGGTAATAGCGGCTTTCGATTTTTGTCACCTGAAGATTGCGTGTATCTTCTTCAATGGAAGGGGCTGAACCCCTGACGCGCATCACGATATAATAGAAGATATAAAGGATGGGGCCAATTCCCAAAGGGGTGTAAATTAAAAAAAAAACTCTCATCAGCCAGAGCTGCATTCCTACCATTCGTGAAAAATCCTCACAAACTCCAAGAATCCAACGTTTTTTTGGAGGGGACTCAATCAGTCTTCCATTGAATCGGCGGAAAAGACCGTAGGCGATCAATAATCCAAAAATCAGAGAGGGAACACCGATCAGGACGGCTATGATATTCATTCTGAGATGCTGGAATTACAGGCCTTCTACGATTTGCCGATAGGCCTTGCGGAACCCTTTTTTTAAAAGAACATCCATGCTCACCTTGAAGTTTGCTGAACCTTCCTCCAGCAATGACTGAAAATCATGATCATTCCCACTGGGAGTCTGGGCAAGTCGATGATCCAGGAATTCGAGAACTTTTTCGAAGGTTATCAAGGATTTTCTGCCCTGCATCCAACTGTAATGTAAAAAGGGTTTTATCCCGGGTCTGAAATCATTCCTGTTGCTTCAGATTCACGTACCGTGCATTACCTTCTGAAACAATCAGGAGTAGGATCCCTTTCTCCAGACTGCTGTCTTCCATCAATTGATTAAACTCTGCAATAGATTTGATGGGTTGGCGGTTTATTTCCTGGATAACCATTCCTGCCGTAAGCCCTGCATCCGATGCAAGGGAACCTGGTTTGACTTCTTGAATGAGCACCCCATTGGATGATTCCAAGTTCAGCTTACTCACATCTTCCTGAGTAATTTCTGCAACCCTGAAACCGAAAAGGTATTCTTCACTTCTGTCGGGTTTCATGGTTATCTTCCCGAGTTCACGCGGACGTTCATCAAGATGGATCCTGAAATTCATCAGTTCTGAATTTCGGATGACTTTCAAGTTGATGTTGGTGCCCGCTCCTGAATTTGCGATTTCGTTTCGGAACTGGCGACTGTTGAGAACTTCCTCGCCATTCATTTCGACAACCACATCCCCGCGCTGGAGGCCTGCTCTATCGGCCGGAGTGTCACTCATCACCCCGGTAATCAAACTGCCTTTGGCATTTTCAAGGTTGAATGCTTGAGCAAGATCCTGAGTCACATCCTGGATTCCAACACCGAGCCAACCTCTGGAGACCGTACCTTTGTTGATGAGTTCATCCATGATACGTTTGGCCATGTTGATTGGCACCGCAAAACCGATTCCCTGATAACCTCCACTCCTTGAGTAGATGGCGGAGTTGACACCGATAATTTCTCCGCGCAGGTTGACTAATGGGCCTCCACTGTTTCCGGGATTGATTGCGGCATCGGTCTGAATGAAATTCTCGTATTCATTGATTCCAACATTGGTTCGCCCTTTAGCACTGACGATCCCGTAGGTCACGGTTTGTGTTAGCCCGAAAGGATTGCCTACGGCTATCACAGATTCTCCAACGAGGAGTTCCTTTGAGTCTCCGATGGTAAGTGCTGAATAACCGTTTCCTTTAATCTTGATCACGGCGATGTCTGATTCAGGATCGGTCCCAACAATTTTTGCCTTTACCTCTTTTCCGTCATAAAGTTTGACAAGAATCCGATCGGCCTCTCCAACTACATGATGGTTGGTGAGGATAAAACCTTCCTCGTTGATGATGGTTCCGGAACCCATACCTTCTTGTCGAAATGGCTGCCCAGGCTGCTTTTTAGGAGGTTTGATGCCGGGGAAAAAGCGTTTAAAAAATTCTTCGTTGTAAAGATCGTATGGATTGTTGAGAGGTTGTCCTTGAGAATCACGGAGGATTTTTTCTACTTTGATGTGGACTACTGCCTTTTGGACATTCTGAACCAGAGCAGCCCGGGTTTTGGATTCCCGGATCAACTGTTCCAAATCCTCTTTGTTCTGAGAGTAGATGGGGTCGTTCCAGATAAGAATGAATGAAAATGATCCAAGAAAAATCCCGGCGAAGAACGAAGTTTTTTTCAGCAATCGAAGAATGGTCATAAGAAGGCTACGTGAAAATGGTGAAGGCACTGTTTTTTTAGAGAAAATGATAACTCTTTTTAAAAAAACCGTCCAAAGGAATTTTCTTGGAACAATTGCATTGTGGGAGTTTCTTTTTTTTGCTGGACTTATCAAGGCTGAAAGCTAGATTGGAATTTTAATTCAACACCTTGTTCCTCATGCTAAAAGATGCTGAGGCTTGGAACACAGTTAACAACCCGTTCAGATGACGAGGATAAATGAGCGATATTCCTGAAGACTTGGTTTATACATCAGAGCATGAATGGATGCGTATAGACGGAAATAAAGCAGAAATTGGTATCACTAATCATGCACAGAATGAACTCGGTGATATTGTTTACGTCGAACTGCCTATCCTAGATGATGAAATAGATTCAGGTGAGGAGTTTGGTACGATAGAATCGGTGAAAGCTGTATCCCCTCTTTATATGCCGGTTAGTGGAAGGATCATCGAAGTTAATTCAGAATTACAGGAACATCCTGAATTGGTCAATGAAGACTGTTACGACGAGGGATGGCTGGTGCGGATTGAAATCACCAATGCTGAAGACACCGACGAACTGTTGGATCCAGAAGCTTACAAAGCGATTCTTTAATCTGGATGAGGCCTCAATTTCAAAACCCTTGTTTTTTACTCTGCACCAAGGGTGATTTTGGATCAATCACTCGGGTAGGAAGTATATTTTTTTACATCATTCTAAAGATTTCATTCCAAGAAGAAGATGCCGGTAAGTAGTAACGCCGGCTCTCCTCGCAAGGTTCTCCTGATCACGGCTGACCATTGGAGGGGGGAATGTTTGGGGATTACCGGTCATCCTATGGTTCAAACACCCAATTTGG
>Ga0187833_10005529_pt1 | contig 11909 bp, 15 predicted proteins | sample ETNtaG_37_FD_167968 | JGI IMG/M metagenome (GOLD analysis project Ga0187833, IMG submission 167968) | Marine microbial and viral communities from oxygen minimum zone, Eastern Pacific Ocean - ETNP2014_SV_400_PacBio MetaG (Illumina Assembly) | ecosystem: Environmental > Aquatic > Marine > Hypoxic... | reverse complement strand
AAAGATTGCTGCAGAAGCTGCAACAGAAGCAGTGGCTGGTTACAACATTGAATCTGTACAAGTAGAAGTAAAAGGCCTCGGGCCTGGACGAGAGCAAGCCATTCGTGGTTTGCAGGGTGGAGGACTAGATCTTGACGCTATTATTGATAAGACAGGCGTACCACATGGTGGTTGTCGTAAACCTGGACGACGCCGTATGTAGTAATTTAACTATTTCCTATTCGTAAGAATCACTCATGAAATTTACTGGACCAAAAGCAAAGCGCTGTCGACGACACGGAACCAACATATTTGGTTCTGATAAGTACGACAAAATCTTACAGCGAAAGCCTTACGGGCCAGGTAAAGGACCGCGTACCCGTGGTAAGCGTCCAAGTGAGTATGGAAAGCAGCTTCTAGAAAAGCAGAAGGCGCGTGACATGTTCGGTCTTTCCGAGCGCCAATTCCACCGCCTATATAAGACTGCTGCTTCATCCCAAGAACAAACAGGTGACGAGCTCCTCAAGCTTTTGGAGCGTCGTTTAGATAACGCATTGTACCGTGCAGGGTTTGCACTGACTCGATTTCAGTCACGTCAGTTTGCAAGCCACGGACTCTTTACCGTTAATGGTGTACGTGTCACATCCCCTTCATTCCGTTTGAAGGCAGGTGACATTGTGGAGATTCGGGCAAAGAGCAAAAATTCGCCAGTATTTTCTCCTATCGTGGAGGCGCATGAGAAATATATGCCGCCTTCATGGCTAAAAGTAGACGCCGGTAACCTCAAGCTTGAGGTGACGGGGCTACCAGTAGCCGATGACTTCGAGCAGGCTATCGACGTCCGCCAAGTCATTGAGTATTACTCACGTCGATAATCCCTCAACCTTCCCTTCTCTCTTATGCACATCATTCAGGAAGAAATCGGTCTCCCAATCTTCTCCGCTCAAACCAGAGGGGGATCTGGGGACGACTCTCACAAGGTGTTTACTATCGGACCACTGCCTCCTGGCTTTGGAATGACGCTCGGTAATGCCATGCGTCGTGTACTTCTTTCCAGCCTACCAGGTGCTGCTGTCACATCCATGCGTATGAAGGGTGTTCAGCACGAATACAGCACAGTAAAAGGTATACGTGAATCTGGTATCGACATTGCTTTGAACCTTAAAAGCCTAAAGCTTCGTAAATTTAATAAAGATTCTGAAGTCATTACTCTTAAGAGTAAGGGTCCAGGAACACTTACAGCGAAAGACTTACAGGTTTCTTCTGATATTGAAATATTAGAACCTGGTCACGAGATTCTCACACTTGAAAAAGCAGGTGAAGTAGAAATCAGCATTACTATTGAAAAGGGTGTTGGATACAGTCCAGCAGCTGAACGAAACAAGAAAAGCAACGAACCAGGACTGATTCATATAGATGCAATCTTCAGCCCAGTAACAAAAGTAAAGTTCGATGTAGAGGCTGCTCGTGTTGGTCAGCGTACTGACCTTGAAAAGCTTACATTAGATGTAGAGACAAACGGATCTCTTACTGCAGAAGAAGCAGTACAGTTTGGATCTCAACTCCTTAAGAGTTACTTCGAATACTTCGGAAGCTCCGAAAAGGTTGTAGAGAGCGACTTTATCGCCGACTTCTCACGTGCAGGTGCACAAGTAAGTGAGGAAGGTGAAGCAGCTCCTGTAAAGGAAAGCTACACACCTATCGAAATCTTGAACTTCTCTCCACGAACTCTCAATGCGCTTATTAACGCAGGAGTTGGTTCTATCGAGCAGCTAACAAAGTGTTCTGTTGCAGGCCTTAGTAACTTCCGTGGATTTGGTGCCAAGGCACTTGATGAAGTAAATGACACGCTTGCAGAAAGAGGTTTAGCTCTTTCCGATGACGACGAAAAGTAGTACAGTCTCCCGCCAATTATGCGACACCGCAAATCTAGAAATCGGCTAAAGCAAAAACCTGGTCATGCGAGGATGGTCAAACGTAACTTGCTGACATCACTTCTGCTCTACGAGTCTGTACGAACTACAAAGAAGCGTGCAGCTGTAGTAGCACCACAGGTAGATAAGCTGATTAACTACGCAAAGACGCACTCTCCACATGTTGCAATCCGTCACATCAATAAGACTGTGACTGACAAGAATGCTAGCAAGAAGATCATGGAAGTGTTTACCAAGAGGTATGCAAAGAAGAGCAGTGGACTTACACGTACGAAAGCTGCAGGATTCCGCGTTGGAGATGGTGCACATGTTGTAGATATCAGCCTTGTAGAAGGAGAAGTAGTTGAAACGCCACCCCCTGCTCCCGCTAAAACCCCAGCTAAATAATGAAAACAACTACGCTAAAACCGGCAGATCCTAAGTGGGTTCTTATCGATGCTGAAGGGCAGAACCTCGGACGTATGGCAGCACAGATCGCTACCATCCTTCGTGGAAAGAATCGTGCATCCTTTAGTCCACACCAGCTTTGTGGAGATCACGTAATCGTTATCAATGCACAGAAGCTTTATTTTCATCCAACAAAGCATCGTCGAAAGATTTACGTATCTCACTCGGGATACTTAGGACACTTAAAGACGCGGTCTCTCAAAGATATGATAGAAAAGAAGCCTACAGAGATGGTGGAGAAAGCAGTAAAAGGAATGCTTCCAAAAAACCGCCTTGCTCGCAAAATGCTTAAGCGTCTGCATGTGTATGCAGAGGGTGAGCACCAGCACGAGGCACAACAGCCTAAAGTTCTTACCGCAGCCAAATAATTATGTCAGCAGCCACTAAATCTCAGTACTTCTACTCTGCAGGAAAGCGCAAGACTGCTATCGCACGCGTGAAACTATTCGATGGAGGAAAAGGTGATGTTACGGTAAACGGGAAGTCTATTCGTGATTACTTTCCTACGTTTGTTCACACAGAGAACGCGCTAGCACCACTGCGTATTACCGATCTTGCAAAAAAGTACAACGTAGAGGTTATTGTAAAAGGAGGTGGAAAAGCAGCACAGAGTGACGCATTGCGTCACGGTATTAGTCGCTGTTTGTTGCTTATTGATCCAGAACTTCGTCCAACACTAAAGCGCGAAGGATTCCTTCGTCGTGATGCTCGTATCAAAGAGCGAAAGAAGCCAGGACTAAAGGGAGCTCGAAGAGCACCACAGTTCTCTAAGCGATAGGTTTTATCTTTACGCTTCTGCTTTCTCCTTAAGATTCACTCCCATCTTTACGTAGAAGAGGGAAGCACCTTCTTCGGTATCTAGAATAAATCTCGCATCGATAGTAGAAAGCTGCAAGATTGTCTGACACATCTTAAGAAGCATCTTTGGAGGGATTCCAATACCTGCACTCATGCATGTAGCACAAAGGCCAGCTGCATCTTTTGCACGAAGGAATTGATCACCGTTATCAACAATAATACCGCGAAGCTCTTGCTGCACAGTAAGGATATAATGCTCTATGTAGGGCTCTAGGCTTTCTACTGGCATGCCTTTAAGCTCTGGCAGAACCTCGAGAATATCGAGATCTGAATGAATGGCGTGAGCGATGCAGGCATCTATAGACATTGTGTGTTTGGGTTTGTTTTAAAGGTTTCATATCAGTATAGCAAAAATTGGGTAATTTTGGAAGGGTAATATTAGCTAGAGAAATACCTTGTTGTTAAGCTTCCTCGTTGCTAGGATTGCTCTCCTGACTATATTTACTCCAAAAACCATGCGTATATTTTCGATTGTATTAGCCTTAGTAGTGCTATTTCCTGCTGCAGCTCAAGCAGAAGAGCTTTCTAACTCTCCACAGTTTCGATACAGGTCTCACCGAACTCGAGCAATTTCTCGCCCTTCACACCGTTCTGTAGAAAGAAATACAAGAGCGTATCGCTTTAGTATGGCAGAACACAGGCGTGGATTTAAAACCAAGCTCCAGAGAATTGAGTCTGCTCGTGATGCTATTCGTAGCGAATACAGGCGCGCAGAAGCTCCTGAATACATCCTTGATAAGCAGGGATTTGTTCCATTTCACACCTACCGATACCGCAGAAGCGTGCGTCGCTTCCACTGGAACACACATTTCCAAGAATTGCCTGAGGCAGATTTGGGACAAGGACACGGTGCTGACATCGAATAATCAAAAAGTAATATATATCACACATAGAGGTATACCCTGGGTATGCCTCTATTTTGTATGATAGGACGTATGGCCTCTTTCGGTATCTCAAGAAAGAGTTAGTGGAAAAAGCATATTCGACTGACAGATAGTGGCCATAAGGCGGTTCTAGCGATAGGATAAGAAGTAAGTAGGCCACGGTAAGCCGCTGTAGCTCAGTTGGTAGAGCAACGCACTCGTAACGCGTAGGTCACCGGTTCAACTCCGGTCAGCGGCTCCAGTTCCAATTGCTTATAGAACAGATTTTTTGGCTTATATAAGAGAAAAAAATATCAATACATTATTTCTAACAATCAGAGTATTGCGCTAAGAATCATCATCACTTACGCTGAGAGTCCATGCAAAAAGAAACCGCCCTCATCTTCTCGTGGATAAACGTGCTTACCAAAAAGCGCTACGATGCTCTTGTAGAAAAATTCGGCTCTTTGGATGAGGCACTTGGAAATATCGATCAGAATATTTTGAAAGAACTGAGCTGCCAAGAAGAAACAATCTTTAGAGTACTAAATAGAATGGATGAGTGTGACCCAGGGAGTTATCAAGCAGAACTTACAAAACGATCAATCTCAATAATCACTATAGAAGACGCACAGTACCCAGCGCGACTGAAACAGATAGCAGATCCACCAGTTTTCCTTTACTACAAGGGCTCTCTGGATATTGTAAATGAGCCCACTATTGCCTGTGTTGGTAAGCGCGAGATGAGTGCATACGGACAGCGAGTGGTCGATCATTTTATCCCAGTATTTATCAGAGGAGGCATGGTGACGGTTAGCGGTCTTGCTGCAGGTATCGATGCGGCTGTTGCAAAAGAATCTATTCGATCCAACGGAAAGACTGTTGCGGTAGTTGGTCATGGACTTGCAGATATTTATCCTTCAGCAAACCGTGGTCTTGCAAAAGAAATCATAGAAAATGGTGGACTTATTCTTAGCGAATTTCCACTAGATCAATCTGCAGATAAATTTACATTCCCTGCACGCAACAGAATTATTGCAGGTCTTTCGTTGGGGACAGTAGTAATGGAAGCTGGAGAGGGAAGTGGCGCGTGCATAACAGCAGAATTAGCTCTCGATTATGGACGTGAGGTATTTGCAGTTCCGGGGCAAATATTCGATCCTAAATACAAAGGATGCCATCAGTTAATAGCACGTGGACAGGCAAAACTTGTCGAGTCCCCAGAGGAAGTGATGATAGATATCGGTGTGGTTTCTGTGGAATCTACATCCGTATCGCAGAAACTATATAATCCTGCAGACAGTGAAGAGGAGTCTATTCTCAAGGTTTTAACGACAATGCCACAGTCCACATCAGACTTAGTAGAAAAGGCACAACTTGATACAGCAATCATTAATGCAAAGCTTACGATGTTGGAATTGCATGGAGCGGCAAAGAATGTTGGCAATGGAATGTGGGTACGGCTATAATATGCATATGACTGAAACAGTTGGAACACTATTAAAAGGTAGCTGGAGCTATTTTACAGCTCACGCAAAACCAATATTGATTGCCGCAGTGGTATTCGGTGTATTGATGTTTGGTATGCAGGTAGTATTTGAAAGCAAGACGAATCGTAGTATGGAACAACGTTTTGGTGATATTGATCAGATGGAAGATCTTGCGGAGCGTATAGAGGATGGAGATGAAGAGGCTTTTCAGGAGATGATGATGCAGCTAGGCATAATGGGAGATTCTGGAGATATAGATGAAGAGACGGCAAGAAAAGCAGCATCAGATCTGATAGGAAATATGCTTCCGATGTTTAGTGTCTTTCTGTTGGTTATGATGGTTATTACTATCATCGCCACTACGTTCTACACTGTTCTAGCTATAGAAGGGTCGCAAGACTTTATGGTGACGTTGCGTCGTGTGCCAGCTCTTATATTACCAATGCTTGGTGTATGGATTTGGAGTTTTATCCGCTCATTTGCTTGGATTCCTATTATTGGAGTTATTTTCGCCATTGTTCTTGGGCCTCGACTGGTTATGAGTTCGGTTATCCTTATAAAGGAACAGAAAGGAGTCTTTGAGAGCGTTAGCCTAAGTTATTCACGTTCTCGTGGATATTGGGGCAAGATTGTAGGAAACTGCATCGTAGGATCTCTTGCAGTTATGCTTGCCGTGTTTGTTCTAAGCATTCTCGTAGAACTTGTTGGAACAGTATCAGTGACGGGGGCTGCTATATTAGCTGCAGCTCTTCAGAGTGCAGCGACTGCATACGGAACGATTTTTATTGTAAGACTAACTAATACTATCTGTGCAAATCCAATGCAGATCGCATCTAAGAAATAAGAGATAACAAAAAAACACCTTTCATGCGAGAGGTGTTTTTAAAGATACATATTAAAGATTAGCCTAGAGTGTTTCCTGCTTCTGCGGCTACAGCTGCTTGCAATTGTGACAATATTTCAGTTTCATCTTGAGCGTCTACTACTTCGAGTCTTTTGAATCCTTCTGATCCTGGCATAATGTGTGGGGGAAAAGTACGCAGTTATCATACGTATTGCTCTAGATAAAGACAATAACCTTCACCTGTATTCTGTAATGCGCTTTACAGAGAGCAGTATTACTAATTTGAGAGGTTCGATGCACTGTCGACAACTACTTGGAACGCCTCAGGTTTCAGCGATGCTCCTCCAATAAGTCCTCCATCAATATCGGGTTGCGAAAGAAGCTGCTCGGCATTGTCAGGTTTCATTGACCCACCGTAAAGTATTCTTGTCACATCACGTCTATCTTCTGGGAGTAAACTACGAATGAGAGCATGCATATTCTGTGCATCTTCTGGGGTAGCTGCGGGAGTATTCGGGTCACCCCTCGAGATCGCCCATACAGGCTCGTAGGCAATAGTAATATCAGACTCCAAAGGCAGAGGAGCCATCATCTCTTTTATGACTGCCTCGGTCTTTCCTGCGTTCTTTTCTTCGAGAGTCTCTCCGATGCAGACAATTGGATGCAGTCCATATTCTAGGGCTGCTGTGGCTTGGGCAGCGACTTCCTCGCTGGTTTCGCTATGTTCTCCTCTTCTGTCGCTGTGTCCACATAAGCAATAGATACTTCCGAGGTCTTTGCACATTTTTAGACTGATATCACCAGTATGTGCGCCATGCTCTTCTATGTGCCCAAACTGTGGACCAGAGATAATCTTGGCATCAATACAATGTTTAAGATCCAGATATGTTGGAAATACCACAACATCTACATCAGCATGTGCTTGGTATGGAGATGATGGATCGAATGCACCATCTGGAGCACTGTTCATTTTCCAGTTGCCAGCGATGAGGTATTTTCTACTCATTGGTTCGGCAGTGTATCATGATTCGTATAAGTTGTCGGATGTTTGTTGCCAGTTCTTCGTATGCTATCTGACAACGGACAACTGGGAACCAATAACCCAATTACTTTCTTCTCCTTTCGCTTTAGCCTATCATTTTGCTATGACAACCCCAGAACGCATCGTCTTAGCAGCTGACCACGCAGGTTTTACTCTGAAGGAAGCTATAAAGGTCTATCTCGCAGAAAAGGGGATCGATATTGTTGATGTTGGAACATTCTCTGATGAGTCTGTTGATTATCCAGAAATCATTCGCAAAGGGTGTAGTGCAGTACTTGAACACGACTGCTTAGGAATTGTATTTGGTGGAAGTGGAAATGGAGAGGCGATGGCAGCAAACAAGGTATCAGGTATTCGTTGCGCGCTTTGTTATAACGAAGATACATCGCGTCTTGCTCGCGAACATAACAATGCAAATGTTATGAGCCTTGGAGGAAGGTTGACGGATGAAGAGAGTGCGAAGAATATGGTAGATGTTTTCCTTACGACAGACTTCGAAGGAGGTCGCCACCAGCGACGTATAGATGACCTTGAAACTTCTGTATGAGCACCGATCAAATCCTTATTACGCCTTCTATTCTCTCTGCAGACTTCTCACGTTTGCAAGAAGAGGTTGATTCTATTGCAGATAGTGCAGATTGGCTTCAGGTAGACGTAATGGACGGACACTTTGTGCCGAATCTTAGCTTTGGAGCTCCAGTACTTAAGTGGCTAAAAACAGATCTTCCTTTGGATATTCATCTGATGGTGAGCAATCCTGCAGATCGTGTGCAGGAGTTTTTAGATATCGGTGTAGCAAATATCTCTTTTCATGCAGAGGCTGTAAAAAGTACCGAGGAAAGAAAGCAGATTATAGATCAGATTCATGCAGGTGGAGCAAAGGTAGGAATAGCGCTGAACCCCGAGACTGCTATTGATGCAGTAGGGGATATATTAGAAGACATTGACCTATTGCTGATTATGTCTGTGCATCCAGGATTTGGAGGACAAGAGTTTATCGATCATGTCTTAAGCCAAGTGCAAACGGCACGATCTGCGTATCCAGACCTTATGATTCAGATGGATGGCGGAATCGATGACAAGACAGCACCAAAATGTATAGAAGCAGGTGCAAACAACCTTGTTTCAGGCAGCTTTATTTTTGGAGCTGAAGATCGTACAATGGCAATCAAATTCCTTCGACCATCATGAAATTCCTCCTACCACTATTCAGTTTAGCCTTCTTGCTCTCAGCGTGTTCTTTTACGCCTACAGCAGATTCAGGATCTCAGAAAATAGCACTCGTTGGACCAGATGATGAGGCGATTTCTGTGATAGTAGAAATAGCGGATGACCCCGAAGAGCGGTCTCAGGGACTCATGAATAGAGCCGTCCTTCCACCAGATCAGGGGATGCTCTTTATGTTCCAAGCGGCAGAGCCTCTTACCTTCTGGATGAAGAACACATTGATACCTCTCGATATTATTTTCTTTGATGGGCAAGGTAATGTAATTGGTAGTGATTCCATGGTGCCTTGCACCGAAGATCCATGTCTCAGATATACTTCTTCTGGCCCTGCAGTTATTGCATTAGAAGTGAATGCAGGCTTTGTAGCAGAGCATAGAATTGGACAAGGCTGGCGTATCGCATTGCCGGTGTTGCAATAGGAGAATATAGGGATGAGCCTCAGGCTCATTTGTATCTATAGCGCTGTACGCATAAAATATCAGCCTCTTTGGCAAATAAGAACTGAGGCTCATTTTCTGTATATGCACCTCAGGATCACAGGGTATATTTGCCTGGAATAGGGTCTTTAAACTCAAGGATTGAACAAATTATTTGTTCAATAATAAGCATGTCTAGAGCTCAATTTTTAGACCCGAAAACCCTCCAAATTTTGGATGATTCTGGATGGAATATCGGGGTCATTTGGGATGACAAAATCGGTCCCAGTAACCCTCTCAAATAGCTCGATATATTTCTGTCCAAGCATCAAGCGGACCTCGTCTGTGATCTCGGGCCAGGTAGATTTATCACCATATTCAAACCCCTGTTCTCGCAGCCATAGACGGAAGAATTCTTTGTCCAAACTCTCAGGTTCTTCTCCCTTTTCAAACCGATCTTGATACGAATCTGCGATCCAAAACCGCGAAGAATCGGGCGTATGAACCTCATCAGCGATGGTGAGAACACCATTTTCGTCGTATCCCATCTCATATTTGGTATCAACAAGGATCAAACCTCTCTCTGCAGCCAATTCTTGCCCTCTACGGAAGACGGCAAAAGCCTTCTCTTCGATCTCTGCCCATTTTTCAGGAGTTGATAATCCTTGCTCAAATATGCCATTAGCATCAATTAATTCATCATCTTCACCTTTTGTTGTTGGGGTCGAAATGATGTCATCAAACTTCTGATTCTTTACCATTCCGTCTGGAAGGACATTTCCGCAGTAATTTCGCACACCATTATCGTAATTTACCCATACTGCAGTCTTACTGGATCCTGTGAGATATGCCCGAATGACAATCTCGACGGGGATCATATCGAGGTCTTTGACGACCGTTACATTTGGGTCTGGATTTTCTAAAACTTGGGTCGCCATAATGTCGCCAATTTGCTCGAACCACCATTGGCTGATCTGGTTCAAAACTTGCCCTTTTAGCGGAATAGTTGTCCAGTTGATATCAAAGGCAGATTGTCGATCTGTAGCAATAAGTAATCGACGTTTTTGCTCCTTCTGAAAGTATACATCTCGCACTTTCCCCCCATATTTTTCCCCTAAACCCTGAAAATCAGTTGTTTCCAGTGTTGTAGCGAGAAATGGCTCTAATGCAGATGTTGTAGTTGTAGATGTCATATAACTCAATAGTAGGCAAATTTAAGGGGTATTGCAATGATGTTAAGAATTGTTGTCTCGTAATAATTGCGCTCAGGCTCATTCGAAAAATTTCGGGATTGAGAAAATTGCTTAAATTTGCTATAATCAGATGATATATCAAACAAAACTGGAAATGAGCCTGAGGCTCATGACTCAACACAAACACTATAAGAATGTCACAAGAAAATTCACACCTCCTCCCGGGATCAATCCAAACAGTCCGCCAAGCGGTATCGGATTTTTCTGGAACGGGTTCGTTGATGGAATTTGAAAAGGACATTCGAAAAGAGTGGATCGAAAATTTGTTGGACGTACTAGATTACGATCGTTTGTCTCGGGAGGACAAAGGTGTCGTTCGTCAGTACATCCAAAACGAGACTGGGTATTCTCGTGCGCAGACTGCGAGGTTGATTAAGTCAAGTCTTACAGTAATTGCAGATCGCAAACTCATTGCTGCAGCCGAAGCTTCTCAGGAAGTAAGCACGGGTGAGGTATTTGCATTGTTTGCCAAGAAGCATAGTCGTCTAGCAGGGCGCAGTGCGATTGCAGGAGTTGCTACAGCGCTCTTGCTGTTTGCAGGATCGTCTCTCTTCTCGTCATCCGATGGTTTGAAGTTCCTCAATGCCAATGTGTTACAAAAGCATTACAATGTGACACACGGTGAATCGGTAGAGTCGTATTATCCTGTACTGACAGCAGTCAATATAACTCAAAATGATGTTCAGTATCCGCTGTTTGTTCAGGAGGAAGAATTGACATTCGCAAAAGGCGTTGCTGTGGCGTACGAGAAAATAGTTACAAGCTCTCTCGACAGATTGCGCTTGCGCGTAGAGCGTCGGAAAAGAGACAGAGAACTTCGTGCAGCAATTATTGGAGCTATTCCTCAGCCTATTCGTCAGACTATTTACAGAGCAGCAGAAATCATAGAGAGCCAGACTGCGTATGTAGATGTCACAGAAGAAATATCAAGTGGACGCTCAATCAAACTTGGTGGATCTACTGTGGAGCAAGAAGAAACAGTAGAACAAATTCGTGGAAAAACTTCTGCACATGAGACCCGCAGAAATATTATGTCTGATCTTTTCAAGCGAGCAGCTGCAAGACGTAAATCTCGTATTGCATTTGTTCCAGAGGAAGATCGATATGTTCCTCCGGTGGTACATGCTAGTGCTTCGGATTCTAGAAGCCCAGTAGTAACTGCAGGATTGGTCTTTGCTTCTGCACCTAGCATTTGGGATGCTGTTGGTAGCGGAGGAGACGGTCAGGTATTGATGGTTGTTGATGGAAAGCCACAATGGACATTTATAAACCAAACAAACGTTAAGTCATTACCATCGGGATACATTAGTCGTCGTGGTGGAGGAAGCGGCCGTGGAGGCGGAGGGGGAGGTGGTGGAGGAAGTTCTGGGGCAACAGGTGCAGACGGTGCTGATGGAGCAGCAGGAGCTACAGGTGCCGATGGAGCAGATGGACCAACACTTGGAATTTATAACTCACTTATTCTAGAAAGCTCCGGAGACTTGGCTGCTGGAAATGCCAGTGGTCAAAACTTGGTGCAACTAGGACTTCTTACTGCATCTGGAAAATTAATTGTC
>Ga0187833_10005524_pt1 | contig 11913 bp, 10 predicted proteins | sample ETNtaG_37_FD_167968 | JGI IMG/M metagenome (GOLD analysis project Ga0187833, IMG submission 167968) | Marine microbial and viral communities from oxygen minimum zone, Eastern Pacific Ocean - ETNP2014_SV_400_PacBio MetaG (Illumina Assembly) | ecosystem: Environmental > Aquatic > Marine > Hypoxic... | reverse complement strand
GTGTGAAGGACCTGGGGCTCAGGACCACGTGCGAGGCAACTGTCTCTCAGAACCTGGACCTCTGTGAGCTCATCATAACAGGCCAGCGCGACTTCTGCATGCGCCACATAGCAACACGGACGGTCCAGCCAAAGCTGTGCCAGCGCATCAACGATAACTGGTACCGTGACATGTGCTATGGGTTCCTTGCCGTCGAGATGGCTGATCGCACCGTATGTGAGAGCATCATCTCCGCCTCGTACAAGGAGCGCTGCCTGGCGGCGTTCAACCAGGACGTGCTGACTCCGCCCTGAGCGCGCTCATCCTTCACGAGGATGGGTTTTTATGTCTTCCAGCTCAAGCGCCGTCCTATGGCCGCCCAGAGGCTCTATGAGGACGATCCCTTCGGCGATAGCTTCACAGCACATGTCGTCGCTCTAGGAAAGGAAGGTGTAGTGCTCGATCGGACGCTCTTCCACCCCCAGGGAGGCGGACAGCCGGGTGACACCGGTACGCTCGTCTGGAAGGACGGAGAGACGACCGTTGTCGACGCCCAGGAATCGGGTGATGACGTCATCCATGTCCTTGGACCCGACACTACTCCACCACCCGAGGGCACAGAGGTCACAGGCCGCATCGACATGGTCAGGAGAAGGGCCCTCATGCGTGCGCACACGGGCGAACATGTGCTCTTCCGTGCCATCGACAAGGTCACCAAGGGTGAGGCTGCGGTCAGCAAGATCGCGCTGGAGGAGGATGGTGGGAAGCTCTTCGTAGAGGGACATGACCTCGACTGGCCTGTCATTGCACAATCCCTGTTACAGGCGAACGACGCCGTGCTCAGTGACATAGCCGTTCATACCGAACTGTTACCCAAGGAGAAGGTCCTTGGCCAGCATCCCGATGCCCGCATCAAGGTCGAGCGCATAAAGGGCGATGTCGCCCGCGTTGTCGTTGTCGACGGTTTCGACGCAGCTGCGTGCTCCGGAACCCATCTCAGGTCGACGGGAGAGATCGGCGCCATCGCCATCACGGGCAGGAACCGGACAGGCGGCAGTACCATTCTAAGCTTCCTCACAGGCGAGCGTGCCCGATCACACCTCATCGAGGCGACATGTCGGGTCGGTGAGCTCAGTGAACTGCTCAGTGCGGACCTCGAGCGTTTGAGGCCTACGATCGAGAACCTCATCACCGAGAAGGAGGCGCTCTGGTCACGCTACAAGAGCGCGTCCAGCCATCTGGCACGGCTCAAGCTCGAACATATGGAGCCCGTGGAGATGTCAGGTCTGAAGCTCTACTGCGAGGTCCTTCCCCTCAAGCGTGAGGAGGTCATCAAGACCGTGAACCGTCTTATCGCGGGTCAGAGAACGGTCGCCCTCCTCGCCAGCGATGATGAGAAGCCCTTCCTCGCTTTCGGATCCTCGGACGACGCTGGCGTCGACGTCTCCCCGGTCCTTCGCCAGGCCTGCTCGCTCCTTGGGGGCGGAGGTGGTGGGAAGCCGACGTTCGCCAGCGGTGGGGGCAAGTCCAGCGAACACCTCGACGATGCCATGGAGCTTGCGCGCAGCCTGATCGAGGAACAGGCATCCTCTTAGGTCACGACGCGACCATCAGAATCCTCGAAGGTGCGCTCGAAACTGCACGGTTGGGGCAAAAGGAGAGTCTCGACGCGTTGCGTCGTCTTCGGGCAGCCATGAGCCAAGCTATTTAATTGTGTGGCCTGCACGCGCGCCCATGACGGAGGCCAAACAATCCATCGATGCTGTCATTGAGGTATCGTTCGAGGGGGGCCACAAGGTAGGGGGCATCTATACGGTGCTCCTTTCCAAGTCCGAACAGATGCGACGTAATTGGGGCGATAATTACTTCCTCATCGGATTCTACTGGCCCGACGATGCACGGACCGAGCTCGTACCCGAGGAACCACCTCCAGAGGTCGTTCCCGCTCTCAAGCGTCTTGCTGACAGGGGTATCATATGCCATTGGGGGCGCTGGGTCAGGGGTAGCAATGTGCGCCTCATCCTCGTGGAGGCCGGGGATTACATCATGAATGACGTACCGTCGGAGAACGGTGCCGATAAGCGTATCAACATCCTCAAGTGGGACCTCTGGAAGAAGTATGGCGTTGACTCCATGATGATGGGTCATGACTTCAACGAGCCCATCGGGTGGTCCACTGCATGCGGCGAGGTCATCGAAGAGCTCACTCAGTCTCCGTTGCTCAAGGGTAAGCGGGTCGTCGCACAGTTCCACGAGTGGCTCGCAGGAGGCGCCCTCCTTCATCTTCACAAGAAGAAATCACCAGTGGGCCTCGTGTTCACGACCCACGCTACTATCCTTGGTCGATCCATCGCCTCGTCCGGCCGGGACCTCTTCCGCATGGTGTTCGAAGGGTCCAAGAAGGGCTCTGTCGTCGATCCCCATGAGGCGTACAACTACAAGTGTGAGGGAAAACACTTGATGGAGGTGGCCTGTGCCAAGAACGCTGATGCGTTCACGACGGTCAGCAAGACTACCGCCAAGGAGGCTCAGTTCATCCTTGGCCAGAAGGTGGACGCTGTCCTGCCCAACGCTCTCGACTTCTCCACGTTCGGGTCCGCTCAGAAGCTCTCGGTGAGCCATGCCAAGAACAGGAAGAAGGTGAAGCGGTTCCTCCGATCGTACTTCGCTCCCTTCTACGACATAAACCTCCTGGGATGCCTCATCTTCTATACATGCGGACGGTACGAGTTCAGCAACAAGGGCATGGATATCTTCATCGATGCGCTCGGTGAGCTGAACAAGCGTCTGAAGAAACAGAAGGACACGAATGAGGTCTATGCCTTCGTCTGGGTCCCTTCCGGAATAGCCGGGATGAAGGACTGGGTGCTCCGCACAAAGGTCATGCTCGACCGCATAGAGGAGCTGGTGGACGAGGAGCTGGAGAACGTCCGGTTCGAGCTCATCGACTCCATCACGTCCCAGGACATGAAGGCCTTGAAAAAAGGTACCAAGGTCTCCGACAGGTTCGTGGCCGATGTCACCGGTCTCGTGGGCCAGTTCAAGAGAGAAGGTGCGCCCCCCCACTGCGCCTTCAACCTCATGTACGATGAGAACCACGATATGGTCATAAACCATCTCAAGCGTGCAGGGCTCAACAACGGTCAGAAGGACAAGGTCCGCGTGATCCACTACCCCTCCTACCTGACCAAATCGGACCAGGTGCTCGGGCTCTCCTATTACGAGGCCCTCAATGCAGGTGACATGGGCGTGTTCCCGTCCCGTTACGAGCCGTGGGGGTACACACCCGCCGAGGCCGCAGCACAGATGGCGCTCTCGGTGACCACTGATCAGGCCGGTTTCGGCCAGTTCGTGCTGGAGAACACCAAGGGCAAGAAGGGCAACGGCATCCAAGTGCTCGCCATGGAGGGCAAGAAGCGCTCCGACGTCGTCACTCAGCTAGCGGACTTCATGGAGGAGGTCGCACTCATGGACAAGGGCGACCTCATCGAGCTCAAGCTCAATGGCCGCGACATCGCCGAGCTGTCCGACTGGCGGCGGCAGATCGAGAACTATATCACCGCTTATGGGCTTGCACTAAAGGGCTCGATCAAGAGGGTCAAATCCTGAGCGCTGACGGATCGACCCGCAAGAAGCGGGTCAAGGAGCGTAAGCCGACCGAGAAGCTCGTCCCCAAGGATATACCCGAGGACGAAGGCTCTTGCATGAGCGTGCGGCGCGCGGTGTTCATCGCGCTCTTCACCACGGGCGCTGCCGCGATGATCTATGAGATAGTGCTCCTGCGGGAACTGGCCATCGTGCTGGGCGCCACCGAGACGGCTGCGGGCATCATCCTCTCCACCTTCATGGCGGGACTTGCCATCGGTAGCAAAGCGTTCGGTGGTTACTCGGAGCGTGTCGAGGACCCTACCGGCCTGTTCATCCGTATGGAGCTCGCGATCGCTGCCTGCGCCTTCTACCTCTTACCCATTGCACGGATGCTCCCGCAGGTCCATGACTGGACGGTCGAGCTGTTCATCGCAGTGATGGCCTTATTGCCGCCCACCATCCTCATGGGCGGTGAGCTGCCCGTGGCGGGACGATTGCTCGCCCAGGAGGACCGTCGGCGTGGCGAGGAGGAGCGGACGGGAGAATATATCGGCTACGCCTACTCGGCCGATACGCTTGGAGGTATCGTCGGCGCCGCTGCCACGGGACTGGTCCTCATCCCCTATCTCGGCGCCATCAAGACTATGTTGCTGGGCGCGATGCTCAATGTGCTCTCCGGTGCTGTCCTTGCTGTGCGTCGGACGCTCCCCCGAGGGGAAGTGCCCGTTATGGCCGCACTCCCTCTCGCCATCCTGCTCATCGTGGGCCTGCAGGCGATGGATATAACCAGCATCGAGCTTCAGCTCGTCAATCGCATCTACGAGTACCGTGTCATCTATACCGAGCAGACCGTTTACCAGCGCATCGATATTATCAACCACACCGATTTCGGAAAGTCCCTCTTCCTCAACGGGCAGCTCCAGATGACCGTCGAGGACGAGCCCATGTACCATGAGAACCTAATACATCCGGCCATGGTGGCCCATCCGTTGCCACGGCGTGTGCTCATCATCGGCGGAGGCGACGGGGGCGCGCTCAGGGAGGTGCTCAAGCACGGTCCCGAGGAGGTCACCCTCGTCGAGCTCGACGAGCGAGTGGTGAGCGTCGCGCGTGATCTCCTCCCCGAGGTGAACCAGGGCGCTTTCGATGATCCCAGGGTCACCCTTGAGTTCAACGACGGGCGTTACGTGCTCAAGTCGGCGGTCGAAGCTGGAAGAACGTGGGACGTGATCATATGCGACCTCTCCGATCCTACGACCGGACCGGTGGCCATGCTCTACACCCGTGAGTTCTACCAGCTGGTGAAATCGGCGCTGGACGATGGCGGTGTGTTCATCACCCAGGCGACCTCGCCCTATTGGTATCCCGATGCATACGCGTCCATCACCCGCACGCTGGCCGACTCGTTCACAGTGGTCCATCCCATGGTAACATGGGTACCCACCTTCGGGATGTGGGGGTACGTGGTTGCTTCGAACGGTCCTGATCCTGCGACCATGTCCACCGAAGAGATCATTTCGCGACTCCGGGAACGTGACATCACTACAACTCATTACACAGCGCGCGCACATGCACGCCTCTTCATCCTCCCGGGATCGGTCGAGACGGCCCTTGCGAATCCCAAGGTACCTGTATCAACCGACGACAATCCCTTCGTTCTCTATGCCATGCAAGAGGAGGACGATTAACGCTCATTATTCGATCCCGGGGCCCTTCCGGTCGTGGTACGGACGCCCAATACGATCAGTACAATAGGTTTTTAAGCCACACCACCATAGGCTCTAACAGGATGAGTGGGCACCTTATGCGTAGGAATCTCACCCTCGGCGATGGAGGTCAGTTCTCTCTTGAGTTCCTGCTCGCCCTCTCGGTCGGTGTCGTCATCCTCGGGTTCGCCGCGTTCCTCAACACCTACAACTGGCGCAACACGCGTACCAATCTCGACATCCGCGCGACCGAGTCCTTTGTCGACACGGTCGCTGCCAGGGTGTTCGAGGCCAAGGCCATGGGCAGTAACGCGTCGGTCCTTTCCATCCCCATGAGGGCGCCGGTTGCGGGCATTCGTATAACCAAGCGCGAGACCAATGATCCGGACATGACGGTGCTCAGGTTCCTCATAGAGGACCAGGAACGGTTCCCCTCCGGTGCGTTCATCGACAAGACCCTACTGTTGAACCCCGACCTCGTGCTTCCGGATAACACCACTCTGTTCAACCAGAACGACATCATACTTGTATGGAGCGACAGGCAGGGCCGTATTCGTGTGGGTGATTCGCGATGAGGACCTCACGCAGGGGATCTGCGACTCAAGAGCTCCTCTTCATGGTCACGGTGTACATAATCGCTGTCGGATCCCTGGGCTCCTTCATGTCCATGCAGCACCGGCAATACTCCGCCCATGCTGACTATGAGAGCGCTGCCGTCACTGGCCGGCAGCTTAAAACGGCCATTGACCGTCTCTCGAGCCACAACGGCACGGTGAAGATGCACATACCGTGCAATCCGAACGAGACCGTCTCGATAGAGTCGGTCACTACGGGTAAGTTCATCATGATGATCGGTGAAGAGGAGATCACACGCTCCGTGCTCAGGGTCCACCCATCACCGAACAGCACCATCGACTTCCAGCAACATTTCGCCCTCATCAGGTTCGACCTTTCCAATGATATGGCCGCGCGTATGAAGGAAGTGACGTGCGCCATGGGGTTCCAGCCCAATCCGAATCCCCCTGGCGGTGGTGGCTGTACACAGTTCTTGGACAAGCTCTTGCATATCTTCCTTGAGGGTGAGCTCTACCGCTCCATCTACATATGTGAGGAACTGCACTGCAAGGCCGCAACGACACTCACCATCCACGTCACTTCGGATGATAACGACGTGCTCAGGAACGACTTCAACAAGATCAAGTCCATCCTCGAGATGGAGGGCAAGGAGCTCCGCATCACCGTGACGAACAAGCGCAACCAGGATATCATCCTGTCGAGCAATAAAGGCAGTCTTCAGGACATGTCGCTATCACCTACGACCTGCACGACGGCGAGGTTCCAGACCCTGTGCGTCAGCTCCTACGACGGGAGATGCCCATGATGCGGCGCAGGCTCGCTCTTGCCCGACGTGGGCAGGTCTTCGCCATGGATGGTCTGCTGGCGATAGTTATCATCCTGCTCCTCGTATCACTCATCCGCTCGGCCCGCACTCGTCTTGCCACCGAACGCTCCGAGTGGGCGGCCCGGTTCCAGCTGGAGAAGAACGCCAACGACCTCATCGACGCCCTGGTGCGAGAACCGGGTCAGCTCTTGAGCGGCGCTGTATGGGAATGCGTTCCACCGACATGTGCGGTCTCCACGATCAGACGCCCGGGTCTTGCCTACATCGATCCGGTCCGTAACCTTGAGAGACCATCAGTGCTCGATCAGCGCAAGGTCAATGCCTTCTTCACGGACCATGTCACCGACTCTGAGGAGCTCATCAAGGACTTCGCACCTTATGTCCATATACAACTCGCACCGAACCGTGGAGCTGGTGGCCTCACCATCGAGATCGGGGACACTAACCGCACGACCAATCCCCGACTCGAGAAGGTGAGCATCACACGGGTAGTTGTAGTGCTCGAACCCGGGAGCGGTTCGCGGCGCACGGAGTTCCTGACGCTCACGTTGGCCCAGTGATTCAACCGCGCCGTGTCTTGACAAGGGCAACCTGGAAGCCAATGAATGCCAAGATTAGCACACCGATGAACACTGTCATCGATTCCTGCACGAACTTGAGCTTGAAACCCATATACACGAAGGTCAGCCCCCCGATCGCGAAACAGGATCCTGAGACCACCTCGAGCATCCGGCCGAGCTTCTCCTGTTCTCGCATCCCCCTGTAATAGGTCGCGAAGAGGTAGCATACTGCCGCGAGGAAGAAGAACTGTGACGACCAGTAGTAGGAGGTGACAAGTTGGCCCAGAGTGTCGCGGGCCTTGTCGGCACCCTCGGAGAGCACGATGTACTCTGCCTTATAGGATACCATATTGACGCGGAATAGGATCGTGACCATGAAGAACCCGACAACGAGGCATACTGAGAAGGTGAGCCGCTCGATCGAGCGAAGCCGGTCCTCCAAAGCGACCAGCATCTCGAGGATCTTGTCCTGCCGCTCGTCCGACGTCTTCCCAGGCATGGCCTTGGCAGGTCCAACAAGCTTTATATTGATTCGCGGCATGCTCTCGACCATGGGGTATCGGCGTATTCTGTTGGTCGCGGCGACCGTGCTCCTTCTTCTCGCTTCTGCCGCATGCGAGGTCACTGACGTGACGCTCACCTGTTCGATAGAGGGCGATACTTCTCGATGCGTACTCACGGGAGGGCGGACGCTCGAGCCCCACTTCGGTATCTTGCAGCGTGCACAGGAGCACTCCTTTGAGGGTGAAGACCTTCGATACACCGTTGATAACATCTTCCCCCTGGAGGGGCACGCGCTCCTGGTCGATATATTCGAACCTACCTGTATCCTGCGTGACCTTTCGATCACTTATGACCTCGGCTCTTACGAGGTGGTCATCGACAACAGCTCGATACGCTCTCTCCCCCTCCCCCCGGATCTGAGGGTCCTCGAAGGCAAGGTCGAGCTCAAACGGACCATCCATGACGGTACGCTCACTATCGTGGTCCCCCTTCGGCGACGACAGGGCCGTGTGCTCTCGTCCTTGTTCGATATCTTTCTCGCGCTATATGCTGCAGCAATTATCATCATCATACTGGTCTTCTCCAGGTCCATCGAGAAGCAGCGTGAAAAAGAGACAACTCCGCGCACGACCCGCGAGGACTTCTCATATCTTCTTGCGATGCTTACCAAGGACGAGGAGATGGTGCTCGATACACTGCTTGGGAGCGAGGGTATGACACAGCGTGAGGTGAGACGCACGACCGGCTTCTCCGCACCCAAGTTGACCCGCATCCTCGCAGGGCTCGAGGGACGCAGCATCATCCGTCGAGAACCCGTCGGAAGGACCAAGAAGGTCTACCTATCCGGCGAGGTGAAGTACCAGAAACGAGGGATGTAGTGTAAATTTGGGTTATTGAGCCCGAGGGGTTCTAGCCCTGTGGTGCCTGCTCCTGTTGCTATTGAGGAGCATACCCTTGCTCTGGCGCCTGTTTCCGATCTGGTTCCGACGGCCCTACGCCGTCCGCTTTATTCCCGACCTCTCCGGCCGCGACATCGGCGATGAGGTTCTTGAAGCTGTCCTCGGATTTCGTTGCGGTCTTCATTTCCGCCCCTTCATTGAGCCCGGACGTGTACTTGTACTCGCCGCTGTACGCGATGCAGTTCTTGCAGCAGTAGTTCGTACCGTCGTTGATGAAGCAAACCGAACACACCTTCGACTTGCACTGTGGGCACTCGAAGAGATCTTCCTTCTCCTCGTTGCACACAGCACATATATCGGCCTTCTTCCTCTTGATGATCCCCATCTTGTAGAGAACGATGACGATAGCCAGAACGATAACGATAAAACCGATCGCGAACTGGGTCTGTGATGGATACCATGGGGGGGTCATCGTTTCGATCATCTCGGACGTGAGCCCGTAGTGAGCCTCCACGCGGATGAGAAGAATAGCAAGGGCGCTTTCTTCGACGGCGAGCACGACCTGGTTATCTCCGACCTGGAGAGAACAGTCACCTCCAGTGACGTTGAAAACGTGCCAGTCCTCATCAAGGACAACACATTCATCGTGGGTGATCATTCCGCAATGCATCTCGATAATGCCCATGTCACAGCAGGACGCGGGATCCGTGTGATCGGTGCAGAATGAGACCTTTATCGATGTGCTGTCAAGCACGCCCTTTTCCCTGTCCGCTTCGACCGTGGTCCATATCTTGAGCCCGTCCACCTTCACGATCTCGGGAGTGCTCATGGTCAGGACTATCGGTGCTGAGCCATCCGCAGGGATGAACGCGGCAGCTTCCTTCGAATTGGCACTGCATATAGGTACGGATCCGGGCTGAGAGGGACATCGCATCAGGTTATCGATGAGATTATCGACCCCTCTAGCCACGACGTAGTCTGCGGCACCCAGCGCTATCGAGAGAAGTAGTACTGCGACAATTACCCGCACTCCAGACCTTTCTCTCGATTTCATCAGGTCACTCACCGCGTGCGCTGCCGCTGCGCTCTGCCAAATAAGAACGCTTTCTGTTTTATAAAACTGAGCCGGGAGCGGACTATTCTCATTCTATAGGTCAGATCACAGATCAGACATCCCCGGTGCTCATCCTAGGTTCAGGTCCTACCCACGCCACCCGTTCCACCCACGTCACCCACATGAGGAAGAGCACGAGTATGAGCCCCTCCCGCCAGAGGAAGGTATGCCATAGGTCGAACCACTCGGTCCCCCACCGGTGCACGATCCATGCAAGAGAGGAGAGCCGGACGATGTTCACCAGATAGATAACGGGGTATCCGATAGCGATCCCAAGGAGCCTACGGTGCAAGCTGGTCCCGGGAAGGGCGAACACCAGGGCGGTGAATGCCATGATCGACCGCCATCCAGTGCATGCTTCCACGATCTCGATGTACGTAACCAGGGGTTCTGCGGGGACGTGGAGGAGTATGCCCGCGGTGCAGGGCCCACACATGGTGATGTTCCCTCCGGCCATGCAGAAGTCCGTGCATCCCTGAACGAGCGTGGTCTCGCCACCGACGACCCGGGCGACGAACGCTGTGTGGGAAGCGACCACTCGCTGGAGCGGTAGCAGGCCCACACCCGTGTCCAGTAGAAGGTAGAACGGGAGCGATAACGCGATGAACCGTAGCATGAAGAAGAGCACAAGGAGAAGCCGTCGGTCCGTATCCGTCGCCGGTTTGCCACCGAGACGCTCGAACGGCCTCACGAGCGGGTTCTCCATTGTTGACAGTGTGTCGGAGAATACATAAAAGCATGATGGCGCGGGGCCGCCCTCGATAACCTTAATAGGTTTAGGTGGCAGGTGTCGCACCATGGCCTGGGATGGTGCCCTTGAGCAGGTTTCTGACGTTATATGGGAGATCCCCAGCGACCATGACATGAGGGTGCCGGTCCGTGTGTACGGGAGCAAGAGGATCGTCACCACCATGCGACGGGACAAGACCTTTGAGCAGGCGACGAACGTGGCCAAGCTACCAGGGATCATCTCCCGGTCATTCGTCATGCCCGACGGCCATCAGGGTTATGGATTCCCTATAGGCGGGGTCGCCGCCTTCTCGCTCGAGGACGGCGTGGTCTCGCCCGGCGGCGTGGGATACGACATCAACTGTGGTGTCCGTCTCCTGACAACGCCGTTGACCGGTGAAGAGATCCGACCTCGAATCAAGGAGCTCCTTCCGACGCTCTTCAGGAACATCCCCTCCGGAGTTGGTAGCAAGGGCCGGTTGCGCGTTGGCGGACGTCAACTCGAGGAGGTCATGGAGCAGGGTGCACGCTGGGCCGTGGACAACGGTTACGGTACAACGGCCGACCTTGAGCACATGGAGGAGAGCGGATGCATCGCGGGCGCTGATCCGAGCAGGATCGATGTACGGGCCCGGAAGCGCGGGGTACCCCAGTTGGGGACGCTGGGTGCCGGTAACCACTTCCTTGAGGTGCAGGAGGTTGCGGAAGTGTACGACGAGCATGCTGCCAAGGCCTTCGGCGTGGAGGAGGGGCAAGCGATGGTCATGCTCCATTGCGGCTCCCGCGGATTCGGCCACCAGGTGTGCAGTGACTATGTGAAGATAATGCTCGCTGCGTCGCGAGCATATGGGATCACGCTCCCCGACAAAGAGCTGGCTTGCGCTCCACTTGGAAGCCGTGAGGCCGATAACTATCTGGCCGCGATGTTCTGTGCTGTCAACTATGCGTTCTGCAACAGGCAGGTCATGACGCACTGGGTGAGGGAGAGCTTCAAGCAGGTGCTCGGAGGAGATCCTGATCTGCGCCTTGTGTACGACGTGTGTCACAATATCGCCAAGCTGGAAGAGCACGATGTGGATGGCAAGCGGTCAATGGTGTGCGTTCACAGGAAGGGTGCGACCCGAGCCTTCGGTCCAGGACGTAGTGAGGTCCCTGCCGACTATCGGGACGTGGGTCAGCCGGTGATCATTCCTGGTGACATGGGCACGGAGTCCTATCTCCTCGCAGGCACGGAAAAAGCCATGAGTGAATGCTTCGGTTCCACCTGCCACGGAGCGGGTAGGGTAATGAGTCGCCACCAGGCAGTTCGCGAGTTCGGAGGGAATGCGCTGAAACAAGAACTGTCCGACAGGGGTATCGCTGTAATGGCCACGAATCCGAAGATCCTTGCCGAGGAGGCCCCGGGCGCCTACAAGAACGTGTCGGCCATGGT